>ERZ791903.1578-NODE-1578-length-20985-cov-4.872623_pt1 | contig 20985 bp, 20 predicted proteins | sample MGYA00510148_ERZ791903 | MGnify/ENA primary metagenome ERZ791903 (study PRJEB30046, sample SAMN00792080) | human gut metagenome | study: EMG produced TPA metagenomics assembly of the A metagenome-wide association study of gut microbiota in type 2...
TGCTCCACCACTGAGCCACTCGCGCAAACACATTTAAGATAATAATAGCAAAATGATATTTTGTCAACACTTTTTTAGGAAAAATATTTTAAATTCTAATTTCTGAAAAATTAATATATGGGAAAGGACGTCAGGGATTTCTATTTTTTTGATAATATGGTATACTTTGCATGCTGAGTAGCAGAATTAGAAAGAATGGAGATTATTATGAATCCAGCATCAATTATGAAGCTTATGAGTGCCAAGAACAAGTTTCAGAAGAATCATCCGAAGTTCGTGGCATTTCTTAACAGATGTTTTGCAGGAGGTCTTAAGGAAGGAACTATAATTGAGATTACAGTTACTAATCCTGAAGAGGCACCTATAACATCTAATATAAAGGTACAGCAGTCTGATTTGGAACTGCTTGAAGAATTAAAAGAAATGGGTAGATAGTTTGCTTCGCAAAACAACGCGAAATAACAAGGAGGATTGGAATGTTTGGGAATGACAAGTCCAGAAAGAACGGACTTAATATTATAGTTGTAGGAGGCGGTAAGGTTGGTGCCACTCTTGTGGAGAGACTCAGCAGGGAGAACCATGATGTTACTCTTATTGATAAGAACAGGGTTAAGCTTGATGCAATAACAGGTGCATATGATGTTATGGGAGTTGAGGGCAATGGTGCAAGCTTTGCTGTTCAGAAAGAAGCCGGTATTGACTCAGCTGACCTTCTTATATCGGTAACTGATTCTGATGAGCTGAATCTTTTATGCTGTACACTTGCAAAGAGGGCTGGCAGATGTGAGGCAATTGCAAGAGTAAGAACACCTGAATACAGTCAGGAGGCTGCATTTTTAAGAGACAGATTAGGTCTGGCAATGATTATTAATCCGGAATTTGAGGCTGCAAGTGAGATAGCACGTGTGCTTTACATGCCGACAGCACTTGAGATTGGAACATTCGCACATGGACAGGCAGAGATGATTAAGATAAAAGTCCCTGAGGGTAACCAGATGTGTGGCCATACTCTTGCGGAGATATCTAAGGCTTCATCATCTAAGGTTCTTATATGTGCAGTTGAGAGGGATGGAGAGGTGTTCATTCCATCAGGACATTTTATTATAAGGGCAGATGATAAGTTATCTTTCATTGCATCAAGAAAGAATGCAAGGACATTTCTTGCAAGTGTAGGTTTTCAGACACATCAGGTCAAGAGTACCATGATTGTCGGAGGTGGAAGAGTTGCATATTATCTTGCAAAACAGCTTCTTAACATGGGAATTGATGTAAAGATTATTGAGAATGACAAGGAACGCGCGTTAAAGTTAAGCGAGGAGCTGCCGGGAGCTGTTATTATAAATGGTGATGGTACTGACGAGAGCCTTTTAAGAGAAGAGGGGATTGAGTACGTGGAGAGCTTTGTCCCTCTTACAGGGATTGATGAAGAGAATGTAATGCTTACTCTGTATGCAAGAAAAGTATCTGAAGCCAAATGTATTACGAAAATAACAAGAATGGGATTCAGCAGTGTTATTAACAGTCTTGATCTTGGCAGTGTGATTTATCCAAGATATATAACATCAGAAGCTATCATTGCTTATGTAAGAGCTAAGAAGGAGTCTATGGGAAGCAATAACATACAGACCTTGTATCATTTGTTTGACCAGAAGGCGGAAGCTATAGAGTTTAACGTTGATAAGGAATCAGGAGTTACGGGCAAGCAGTTTATGGAACTTAAGCTGAAGGATAATCTGCTTATAGCACTTATTAACCGTAATGGTAAGATTATTATTCCAAGTGGTACTGACAGCCTTATGGTTGGAGATACTGTGGTTATTGTAACAACTCATACAGGGTTTGATGCTATAACTGATATTCTTAGATAGGAAAGGCTGGGAACATTGATATGAACAGTTCTATAGTAAGATATATTCTTGGACATGTTTTAAAGATAGAAGCGGCTCTTATGGTCATTCCTGTGATTGTTGGCGTTATATACAGGGAGAAGGCAATATCTGCATTCTTGATAACAATGGCATTATGTGCTGTATGTGGGATTCTTATGACAATTAAAAAACCTGCCAATACAGTTTTTTATCTGAAGGAGGGGTGTGTTACAACTGCACTCAGCTGGATTCTTATGAGTATATTTGGCTGCCTGCCTTTTTTTATAAGCAGGGAAATTCCTTCATTTACAGATGCACTTTTTGAGACAATATCAGGATTTACAACAACAGGAGCAAGTATATTAAGTGAAGTTGAAGGACTGTCACAGAGCATTATGTTCTGGAGATGCTTTACTCACTGGATTGGTGGTATGGGAGTTCTGGTATTTCTGCTTGCAGTAATACCTCTTACAGGTGGCTCTAATATCAATCTTATGAAAGCAGAGAGTCCGGGACCATCAGTGGGTAAACTTGTTCCTAAGATCAGATATACAGCAAGAATACTGTATATTATATATTTTGGGATGACTGTACTTCAGACAATTCTTCTTCTTTTTGGAGGAATGACATTCCTTGATGCACTTAATACAGCAATGGGAACAGCCGGAACAGGTGGATTTGGTATCAGAAATGACAGCTTTACAAGCTTTTCACCTTATATCCAGTGGGTTGTAACCATATTTATGATATTGTTTGGAGTTAATTTCAACGCGTATTATCTTATTGTTCTAAGACAGTTTAAGAAGGCTGTTAAAGTAGAAGAGGTAAGATGTTATTTCGGAATTATTCTTGCAGCAACAGCAATTATATTTGTTAATATATACAGAAGTGTAGGCGCTGTTGAACTTACACTGAGACAGTCAATGTTTCAGGTTGCATCTATTATAACGACAACCGGATTTTCATCAGTGGATTTCGATATGTGGCCGTCACTATCCAAGTCGGTGCTTGTTGTGCTGATGTTTGTGGGGGCATGTGCCGGAAGTACAGGTGGCGGAATTAAGGTTTCCAGGTTTATAATAGGGATAAAGACAATATTCAGAGAGATTCAGTCATATATTCATCCTAAGAGTGTAAAGGTGATTAAGACAGAAGGAAAGCCTGTTGATAGTGAAACATGCAGGTCTGTGAGTATATATTTCATAACATTTATCATGATATTCACAGCGTCCTTACTGCTAATATCTATTGAAGGAAAGGATATTGTGACGAATTTCACTGCAGTAGCAGCGACTATTAATAATATAGGTCCGGGGCTTTCGGCTGTCGGACCGACACAGAATTTTGGAAGTTATTCTGATTTCAGCAAATATGTACTGATGTTTGATATGCTTGCCGGACGACTGGAGTTATTTCCACTGATAATTCTGTTCACACCTTCAATATGGAAGGATCTTGTAACCAAGAAGGTTTCTGAAAGGAAAATGCGTAGAATAAGAAGGGGTTAAGTATGAGTAATGTATCTGATTATTTGAAATGGAGAGGTGACCTTGATTTTAGCCAGGCACCATTTAATGACGTGGACAATTTAATACTTGCGCAGATTGCATATGTTGATTTTACTGATATTGTACCGGCACCAGGAAGTATCGAGACTATTACAATTGCGGAAGCGGCAGACACATTTTTTGATACCCATGATGAGAAGGAGATTAAGAAATGCAAATCTTTCATAGGAAAAGCTCCGTATCTTTTAAGGGAGGCAGCAGCAACAAAAAGATTTGGTTCACTTATACTTACTAATTATGTTGATTATGTCGATGGTGGCAAAGAAGAACAGTTTGGGGCATTTCATGTAAGAATTGATAACAGACTTACGTATATTGCTTTCAGGGGAACTGATGATACACTTGTGGGCTGGAAAGAGGATTTTAACATGAGCTTCTTATCCCCTGTTCCATCGCAGAAGGATGCGGTAAGATATATTGACACAACCGTGCAGCGTTCAGAAGGAAAGCTGATTCTTGGCGGACATTCCAAAGGTGGTAATCTGGCAGTATATGCATCAGTATTTGCAAGACCATCAGTGAAGAAAAGAATTATTACTGTTTATAATAATGATGGTCCGGGATTTGACAGTAATTTTGTAAAGCATCCGGATTATCTGGCAATTCTGCCTAGGATTAAGAGCATTGTTCCTTATTGTTCAGTTGTTGGAATGCTTCTTAATCATGATGGGGATTATGAGGTTGTAAAGAGCAGCCAGTCAGGTCTTATGCAGCATGATTCTATGTCATGGCAGGTTATAGGACCAGATTTTGAGACTGAGCAGGAGTTAAGTCCTAAGAGTAAAAGGTTAAATGCAGCACTGAGCGCATGGATAGACGGGCTTACAAGAGAACAGAGGGCAGAATTCGTAGATACATTATTCTCACTGGTAACTGCAAGTGGTGCAAAGAACCTTTCAGAGATAAGTACGGCCAGGTTTAAGAATATTAATGCCGTTCTTAAGTCTTTCAGGGAACTTGACAAATCAGAACGTGCAATGATACTTAAGATATTTGCTTCACTTACTGGTGAGATTGGAAAAGCTTATAAGAGCAATTAATAAGGAGATAAAGAATGGGACAGGTTATATCAGCAGGAATATTGTTAGTTGTGGTTGTTGCCATATATATTGCAGTTTCATATAAGCACGAAAAAAGCGGTCTTGGGAAGGGCTGTGATGGTAATTGCGGCTCATGTGGATTAAGAAGCTGTAAAACTGACAAGAAGTGAGGCTTTAATGCGTAATATGGGGGACAGGTTAAAAGAATGCCGCATTATGAAAGGCTTATCCAGAGGGGAAATGTCAGAAATGCTGCATGTCAGTACTGACTATCTTGCCCGTTTGGAGACAGGGACACAACCGGTTACATACAGGATTATAGAGAAGGTGGCAAAACTTGAAGGCTGGAACAGCGATTATATCCTGCATGGAATAGATAATAATAATCCATTTTCAGAGTTGCACACACTATGCCCTGATTTCAGGAAAAAAGTTTTTATAAGAAATCTGCTATGTTTGTTTGACAGCATGCTTCAATTTGGGTATAAGAAAGAAAGGGTAGTGGCATATTACCATAGAATGATACTTGAGATTGTTAATGGAATGGAACTGGATGTTCCAGATAATGTGCGTACAGGATATACACTTACAGAGATAAGACGGATACATGATATGAATAAAAAGGACATGGCAAATGTGCTTGGAATATCAGAGAGAAGCTATTGTACATTAGAGAATGGTTTGTCAAGACCAGATGTAAAGACTTTACAGATAGTATATGATATGTATGGATTTAATGTGCAATATTTTCTTACGCGTAATCCACTTGATTGTGAGGCTGTAAACAATATATACAGGTGTTTTGATGAACCGTTAAGAGATTTTATTATGAGACGCATCAGGGACGACTATGATGAAATAATAATTATGAAAGGCCGGACTTATGGTAGAGATATATAGAACAGACCAGCAGGTATTAAATACATTGACAGATATTCAGGATGGATGCTGGATTAATATGGTAGATCCGACAAGCAAGGAGCTTGAGCAGATAGCAGAACGCTTTGAAATAGAACCTGAGGATATCTCATCGGCACTTGATGAAGAAGAAAGTTCGCGTATAAGCCTTGAAGACGGATATACTGTTATACTTGTGGATATTCCTACACCTGAGGTAAGACATGAGAAAAAAATGTATACAACAATTCCTCTTGGTATTATCCTTAAAAGTGAAGCAATAATTACAGTGTGTAAGGTAGATACACCGATTATTAATTATTTTGTAAGAAATAAGGTGAAAGAGTTCAGTACAAAGAAAAAGATGCGTTTTATATATCAGATGCTTTTCCGTTCAGCTTTCGTGTATCAGGCTAATCTTCGTCTTATTGATAAGAAAAGAATTGAGATAGAAGAGCGGGTTGATGGAGATACGTCAGATACTGATCTTATTGAGCTTCATGAGTTAGAATCTACACTTGTTTATTTTGCAACATCTCTTCGAGCTAACAGTATTGTGTTAGAAAGACTCAGAAGATATAAAAGACTTGAGCAGTATCCTGAAGATATGGAGCTTCTTGAGGATGTCATGGTCGAGTACCAGCAGGCTATAGAGATGACCACGATATACAGGGATGTCATTGATGGTACAAGGGAACTGATGTCATCAGTAATTGACAGTAAGCTGAATAATGTAATGAAATACCTTACTTCAATTACAATTGTGATGGCTATTCCGACAATAATATCAGGTATATATGGAATGAATGTAGGTGGAGAATGGATGCCGTTTGCAAAGACACCTTTTGGATTTGAGATAATAAGTGGAATAATACTTCTGATATGTATAATAGTTTTATGGGTATTAAGGAAGAAGAAAATGCTATAAAAGCAGTGTCTGCATTGATTGCAGGCACTGCTTTTACTTACTTATGAGTATATATTATCTGTAATTTTTCTGCCAACGTGATACCATTTCTAAAGCCTCATTCTCAGATGATACCTTAGTAATTATAACCCCATCAAGATAGATTTCGTACACAGGAAATTTCTTGGCTGTATTGCCGTGACTTACCTCAACTCTGTTGTACTTTACGCGTTCCATTAAAAGACCTCCTCACATTTAATAATAGTGTTACTAAGTAAAAACCAACAATATATTGTATTATAACATGCTTTTTAATAAAAGGAAATACTATATTTGGTATTGGTACTAAAGTACCAAAAAATTTGAATTAAACGCACTATTATACTTGTAAAATCGACATGTATATAATATAATTTTTATAACATGTAGAAAGATTAAGTACGTATAACTAATAATAAAAAATATAAGAGGTACATTAATATGAGCGATAATTATATTGCTGCCAGTGAGAAATTTGAGATTGTTCATAAGATGAGTAGAAGAATAGCATCTGTTGATAAGTATTGTGTTATAAGTGTTGCGAATAAAGCATTTGAAGAATATTTTGGAGAAATTAAGGAGACTCTTATAGAAGTAGTTGCACCTCAGGATAAAGAAAGACTGATGGATTTTATAGAGAAGTATGATGGAACAGCTAAGAGCGGAATGTTTAAATTTATTAACGCACAGGGCATAGAAAGATATAATCATTTATTTGTGTATGAACGAAGAGCTGTGGGCAATGGGCATATGAGAGATATTGAACTTGTTGATGTTGAGTCTATAGAGGAGGCTAATAAGAGCTTAAGAGATGATGTTTCTAAACATAAGATGCTGCTTGGGCTGGATAGAGAATATACATTTACATATAACAGAGATAATGGCATATTCAGTATGTACAGGTATGATGTTGACTCAAGAGATGTCATATATAAGTCTGATATTGATGAATGGAAGAAGCGGATGCTTTCGGAGGGATATATTGACGAGAATGACAAGGAAATCTTTGCTAATTTTATATCAGAAGTACGCTCTTATACGCAGACATTTTCTATAAAATTCAGAACAAGCATGCGTACATATAAAAGGGTGAAGGAGACTTTAAGATTTAAAGGAACTGTAATGAATAAAAGCGATGGAAGCAGGATTGTGATAGGTCGTGTTGTCCCTGAGGCAGACAGCCATGGCAATTATAATCAGGTTACTGATATGATAGAAGAATTGCAGTTTGATTCTCTTACACATGTGTATAACAAGAAAACTATTACCGCATATGCTGTAAAATGTCTCAAGGAAGAGCAGAATAACAGAGTTACGATAGCTGTTCTTGATGTTGACCATTTTAAGAAGGTTAATGATGTATATGGTCACATGTATGGTGATAAGGTGCTTGCAAGGGTTGGAAGAAAGCTTAAGGAAGTTGTAGGCGAAGATGGAGTTGTAGGACGTATCGGCGGAGATGAATTTGTTATTATATTCAATGGTATTAATGATGAGCATGCGTTAAGGGGTATGCTTCGTGCGATAAGAACCCAGATTAAGTGGGAATTTGTTGATGATTTTGAAGATTTAATGATAACATGTTCTATAGGAGCAGCATACAGTCCTAACAACGGACATGAGTATGAGGAACTTTTCAGGAAAGCAGATTACTGTCTGTATGTAGCGAAAGAAAAGGGAAGAGACAGATATGTATTCTTCAGGGATGACCTCCATAAGGATTCATATGAGAATTCTCTTAATGCGAAGGATAAGAATGTCAATGATGGCAGGGAAATGAAGGAACTCAGATTTCTTTCAGGCATTATGGAGAATTTTTCAGAAGATGGCAAAGCAGCTATTAAAGAGCTTATACATCATATGTATGATACATTTAAACTGGACAGCATTAATCTTTACTGGGGAGCTAATCTGAACCGTGCATACTATATGGGTGTTGAGCTTGGCGGTTCACTGAATGCTGATTATGTTAAGACAGAAGGTTTTAAGAAGCTTCTGGATGGAAAGAATCATGCTGCTGTGGGATTCGTCGGAAGGCAGACAGACCTTGCACCTGAATTTGGAACAGACATGAGAGAAAAGAGAGTGTTTTCTACTGTACAATGCATAATAGGTTCACCAGATAATGTGAAAGGATTGTTTACTATTGACCGTTGTAAGGAGTCTGCACAGTGGGCTGAATATGAGATTGAGATGGCTGTTGTAACGGCTTCTCTTATCAACATTCTGGCTGAAACTGAATGTGATGAGAATTAATATATATAGTTTTTTATTACAAGATATTGTGTTTTCAATTGACTTGTCAAACTATATGTTGTATAATCAAATCTGCTTGGGAAACAGCATAAACACTGCGTTTCCAGCAGATTTTTTTAATGTAAAGGAAAATAGCCTGTATTGCTGAAAGCAGTATATACAGGGATATGATGGTCTTTTTGTGAGGGTTTGAAGTATGAAAATTATTAAAAGAAGTGGTTCAGAGGTAACATTTGATATCAGTAAAATTATGGATGCTGTATCAAAAGCTAATATGGAAGTTGTCCATAGTGAGAGATTATCAGAGGAACAGATTGAGACAATCTCTAATAATGTTGAGAGCATTTGTAAAGAGATGAACAGGTCTTTAAGCGTTGAAGAGATTCAGGATCTTGTAGAGAATCAGATTATGAATTTCAGAGCATTTTCAGTTGCAAGAAAGTATATTACTTATCGTTATAAGAGAGCACTTGTGCGTAAATCTAATTCTACAGATAAGCAGATATTAAGCCTTCTGGAGTGCAATAATGAGGAAGTAAAGCAGGAGAATTCCAACAAGAATCCTACTGTAAACAGTGTTCAGAGAGATTATATGGCTGGCGAGGTAAGCAAGGATATTACAAAGAGATTCCTTCTCCCTCCAGATATTGTAGATGCGCATGAGCAGGGGCTTATACATTTCCATGACGCAGATTATTTTGCACAGCATATGCATAACTGCTGTCTTGTCAATCTTGAGGATATGTTACAGAATGGAACTGTAATAAGCGAGACTATGATTGAGAAGCCACACAGCTTTTCTACTGCATGTAATATTGCAACTCAGGCGATTGCACAGATTGCAAGTTCACAGTACGGCGGACAGAGTATATCTTTAGCACATCTTGCACCATTTGTCCAGGTAAGCCGTGAGAAGTTTATTGGACAGGTAAGAGATGAGTTCGAGAAAACCGGAATAGATGCTTCCGAAGAAAAGATTAGAGAGGTTGCAGAACTTCGAGTAAAGGATGAAATTAAGCGTGGTGTACAGATGATTCAGTATCAGGTTATCACTCTTATGACAACTAATGGACAGGCACCTTTTGTTACTGTTTTCATGTATCTTGATGAGGTTCCGGAAGGTCAGACAAGAGATGACCTTGCACTTGTTACTGAGGAAGTATTAAGACAGAGAATGCAGGGTGTTAAGAATGAACAGGGTGTATATATTACACCAGCATTTCCTAAGCTTATATATGTTCTTGAGGAAGATAATATCCACGAAGATTCCAAGTACTGGTATCTTACAGAAATAGCTGCACAGTGTACAGCTAAGAGAATGGTTCCGGATTATATATCTGAAAAGAAAATGAAGGAATTAAAGGTTGATGCGAATGGCAATGGTCAGTGTTTTCCATGTATGGGATGCAGAAGCTTCCTTACACCATATATTGATCCAGAAACAGGAAAGCCAAAGTATTATGGAAGATTCAATCAGGGTGTTGTAACTCTTAATCTTGTTGATGTTGCATGTTCATCAGGCAAGGATATGGATAAGTTCTGGAGTATTCTTAATGAGAGACTTGACCTGTGTAAGAGAGCACTTATGTGCAGACATTACAGACTTAAGGGAACTCCTTCAGATGTTGCGCCAATTCTCTGGCAGAATGGAGCACTTGCAAGACTTAAGAAAGGCGAGACAATTGACAAGCTTCTTTATGGCGGATATTCAACAATTTCGCTCGGTTATGCAGGTCTTTGCGAATGTACTTATTACATGAAGGGTGTAACTCATACTAATCCGGAGGGAACAGAATTTGCCCTCAAAGTAATGCAGTATCTTAATGATACATGTAAGAGATGGGCAGCAGAGACTAATATTGATTTCTCACTTTATGGAACACCGCTTGAGTCAACAACTTATAAGTTTTCAAAATGTTTACAGAAGAGATTTGGTAAGATTGCTGGTGTAACAGATAAGAATTATATAACTAACAGCTATCATGTTCATGTAACTGAGCAGATAAATGCATTTGAAAAGTTAAAATTCGAATCACAGTTCCAGAAGTTATCTCCAGGAGGAGCTATCAGTTATGTTGAGGTTCCTGATATGCAGAATAACATCCCGGCAGTACTTAAGGTTATGCAGTACATTTATGATAATATTATGTATGCAGAGCTTAATACTAAGAGTGATTACTGTCAGGAATGTGGTTACACAGGACAGATTCAGATTATAACTGATGATGACGGAAAGCTTATATGGGAGTGCCCTAACTGCGGAAACCGTAATCAGGATAAGATGAATGTCGCAAGAAGAACTTGCGGATATATCGGAACACAGTTCTGGAATCAGGGAAGAACTCAGGAGATTAAGGAGAGAGTGCTTCATCTGTAGAAGAGGAGAGTACAGAAAGTATTGAGGTAAATAAGCAGGTCAGAATGACCTGCTTGTTCTTCATAAAGAGAAAAAGATTATGATTAAAATGGTTATATGTGATGATGATGAAAATTTCTGTATACAAGAAAAAAATACTATTATACATATAATGGAAAAGGAATTTGCCGAGATTGATTATGAATTACTATGTTGTACGTCAGGATATGAATTAACTGATTTATTAAATAATGCAGAAATAGATGTTGTGTTTTTGGATATCGAATTAGGGAAGGAAGATGGCTTTAAGATTGCAAATGTAATACGAAAGAAGTATGAAAATATTAGTATTGTTTTTGTTACAACTTATGATAATCTTGTTTATGATTCTTTTGAATATAGACCGTTGGGATATGTTAGAAAACGATTATTTTCTAAAGAATTTGGTATGGCTATGATTCGGGTTATTAAGCTTTTGACAAAAAATGGTACATTTATTGTTATGGGGGAATTAAGACATAAAAGAATATTTAGGGTAAATGAGGTATATCTTATTCAAAATTATCGACATGATGTAATTATCTCAACGGAAAAAGAAGAAGTTCAAATAAGAGATAAGGTAAACAATCACGTAGAAGAATTAACATTAGCTGGTTTCATAGAAATTAATAGAGGGGTTATGGTTAATATGAGATATATTGATAAGGTCGATAAATATAATATATTATTATTAAATAAAAAGAAAATGACAATAAGTAGAAATTATTATAAAAATTTCAAACAAAAATATGAGTTTTTTAAAGTATTAAATAATAATTAAGTGAAGTGGACTATATGAGTAAGTTATTTCCTATAATAATGTATGCTGCGTATATATCAATAATATGTATTGTAGCAATAAGTATAATGAGTATAATAGAGAAAAAGAAATATATTATGTTACCAGGATATATTTTAATGATTTTAGTGGTTGCTTTTAAATTTGATGGCAACGAAAAATTTTGTATAGGAATGTATGCAGCTAATGTTCCTGCGTTGTTTATTTTAGATAGTATTTTGATTATAAAAGACAAAATGTATTTGACAAATGGATTAATACAATCAATGGTGATTATTTTAAGTACAGTTGGATGTATTCAATATATTCTTTACAAGAATATTTATGATGTATTATTTGTTTTTGCTTTATATGGTATTTTTTTTATACTGAATAAAGTTTTATTTGATATAATTGAGAATTTTTTTTCAAATCAATACATTCAAAATAAAAATGTGATTTGTGTTTTTATTAATTCAATTTTTTATTCAATTATGGTTCATTATATAAAGTTACCAATTGCAGGTTGGATGAATCAACATATAGAATTTTTGAAGATAGTTATTTCAATAGAGTCTGTTGGGTTATTTTTATTGATATATAATTCCAAACAAATAACATTAAAGATGAATGAAGTAATTGAAAAACTTGAATATGTTTATAAATATAGTGAACTTGAACATATAGAGAAAATGTATGAAGAGGCTAAAAAATTAAGACATAATATAAAACATAATATTGTTGTTGCTGAAGGGTTTATTGATTCTAAACAATATAAAAAAGCAAAAGAATATATGGAAGAATTAGTCAAAACGAAGGTTGATGCATTTGGTTATACTAGATATTGTGATAATCAAGTGATAAATTATATTATTAATGATAAAAAAAATAAATGTACGCAGAGTAAAATTGAATTTAAATGTATTGTATTTGGAAAGATAACGGGAGTGCATGATATAGATATAAGTGTATTAATTGGAAATTTATTAGATAATGCAATTGAAGCTGCAGAGAAAACAGATGACAAAATAGTAAATTTAGAAATTTATAATAGGAGTTTTGTTGAAATAATTATTGAAAATTCAATAACAAAAAGTGTATTAAAATATAATCCTGAATTTTTAACAACAAAAGAAAATGATGAATTGCATGGATATGGTATGAAAAGCATAAAAGATATTATTTGTAAGTATAAGGGTGAAATAACATATGAAGAAACTGGTAATATGATGAATTGTAGAGTTGTTTTATTGAAATTATAACAGTTTATGCCAGAAAATAACAGTTTATGCCAAACACATTGAATATTAAAAAAAATATTATTAAGATAAGAGCATCTAGTTTAAGATGCTCTTTTTTATTTAAGAAAAAAGGGAAAGGAGGATATATAACTAAAAAGAGCATAAAAATAAATATATACGGAGGAAAATATAATGATTGGAAGAACAATAAAGAAAAGTATGGGAGTTATTATGTTATTGGTAACATTGTTTGGAGCTGGGGTTATTACAACAAAAGCAGAAGCAGATTTTAGTGATTATTATTTTGATTTTGATGGTGCAGGTGGTGATATTTATTCTTATACAAGACCTAGGAGAAAAGATGATTATTCATCAGCATATGTTTGTTATACAACAGGAAATGTTCCAATTGTCATGACTGTTGTTGCATATGATGTGTGTGGAGTTGATGAAGATATTAGAAAGCAAGAAATAATGTTTTACCCGGGAATGAATAGTTACATATTGAATTGGGTAAGAGAAAATGGGTATAATAGAGCCGTATTGAGAGGGGAAGCTACAACTGACTCTATGTATTCTGGTCATGGTATATGGATGCCGGATAGTGACCAATATTAAAAGGAATTAAAATGAAACAGCTATTTAAAATTGAATTTTCAAGAGCATTTAAAAATAAAAGAATGTTAATTGTTTTGATTATTGAAACAGCATTAATTATATATGATTTTATTTCGTATGGTTTGGATATAAAAACAAAAACAATTCCTTTTTTAATTGACAACATAGCTACGGGAAAAGTTGATAATATTCCAGGGGCATTTTCGATATGGATAGGCTTGCATTATAATCAAATAAGAACGATTTTATATTCCGTGTTGCCAATACTTGCAGCCTTTCCATATGGAGATTCATTGTATATAGATGAAGAAAAGCACTATTATTATAATATAATTACTAGAACAAAGAAGAGTAATTATTATACTGTGAAGTTGATAGTAATGTTTTTTTCAGGTGGGACATGTGCAGTATTTCCTTTTTTATTAGATTTTTTGCTTAGTGCAATGCTTTTGCCATTTGAAAATGTTCTTGTATGTTTGAGTAGGTTTATGGGTGATGCTTTTATATTTTCAGAAGTATTTTATAGCAATCCATTATTATATTGTATATTATACATGTGTGCAATTTTTGGAGGATTTGGATTATTAAATTTATTTTGTTATATTGGAACATATATATTTTCCAATAAGTATATTGTCGTAATTTCACCATTTTGTTTATATTTTTGTTCATTTATCATTAGTAATTTTGTTGGGGATAATTATGTTTCACCATGGGAATATCTTAGATTTAATGATGTTTTAAAAGATGATATACTAAAAATTGTTATTCAGGTGGTTATATATTTTTTTCTGATTTTTGGAGTTTATATTAATAGAATAAGAAAGAAAAAAGATATGCTTTAGGTGGTGGATATGAAAAAATACACAAAGATAATTGTGTCAATAATAATTATTATATGTATATTCTTAAGAATATTTTATCTTAATTTAAATTATGGTAAAACATGTAAATATGAATATGAATTTGGAGAAGAATGTTGTTTTAATGATATTATTTACAAAATTCAAAGCGTAAATATATATGATGATATTGAAGATGCAAGGGAATTTTTTGGAAAGAGCCAGCAAGAAGAGAATACTTATGAACAAAAAATTATTGTCATAGGGGTTGAGGTTACTTATGTAGGTGATAAAGATAATACAACTTTGTATGTATCAAAAGATCATATTCAGATAGGTTCATATACAAATGGAATATGGAATACATTAAGATTACAACAAGATAGAGAATTAATTAAGGGTCAGACGAAAACAGTTTATCTTATTACAAGTATAGTTAATTCTAAATATGCCATATCAAAAAAAAGTTGGGAAAATCCACCAATAGGAAAATGTGAGTTGGTTTTAAGTACATATCCGCAAATAATTATTATGAAATGCAAATAATGGGGTTACTATGAGTAAAAAAATAATATCTATTTTAATGCCTGTTGCGATAGTACTTTGTTTATTTATTGCTATAAAGTTTGGAATGTTTTCAACAAGTAATAATAAAGAAAATAATATAAAAGAAACAGAAAATATAAAAAGAAATTCAATTTTTGAAAATGGTAAGACACAGATTGAGGTTTCTCAAATATTTAAAGCAGGTGAGCCAGTTGAAGTACAATTTTATTTTGCAGGAAATTCAGAGCCGATAGAAAAAGATTTAATTACAGTGACTGAGTATTCATATAGTAGAAAATTGGATCAAGAAATAGAATTTAAAAGTAGTTTAAAAGAAAGTTATGAAGATAATGTTTTCGACGACGATGGCACGATTTTAAAAGATTATTATTATCTGTATGTCAGATATAGTGTAAAAAACATTGGAAATAAAAGTATTAGTTATTTACCAAGTAAAAATTCATTTATTGAAGTTAGTAAAGAAGGAATTATAAGTTATAATTATGATGAAAATAATTATTACATATATAGACCTAATACAGAAGAATTATTTGGTAATATGGGAATATTAAATGATTTTAAGGTGAATGAGTCAATTGATTTTGAATTGGTATATTTAGTATCAGAGAATGCAGTTAAAAAAAATGATATATGTATATTTCCTAATGATGGACAGACAGGAATATCATCATTAACTAAAAAAGAAAATCGATTTATATTTCTTGATTTAGAAGGAAAAGAAAGATAAAAGAATTTATGAAAAAATATATTAACAAGGAATTAGTGGTGATTCTGTTTTTTATTATAGTATATATTGGTTTTGCAACGAGTAATATTCCATATCCAGGTGAAAAATGTATTTTAGATGAAGTTAGATATATTACAAGTACTGTGAATATATCTAAAATTATTATATTATTTGAAATATATTATTTATGTATTACAAAAGATGATCTTCAAATTAACAAAGTTATAAAGATGAATAATAGACATCAATTGTGGAATAAGCAGATTAAAAAAAACATATTGATTTCTTTATGGTTAAGTATATTTGTTTTAATAATAACTATAAGTTTTGCGTTGTTAAATTGTAAAGAAGGGGGATTGATTAATTGGAACCAAGTAAATAGTTCATACGCATTACAAAGTATGGGAAATACAAGTAATATTAGTTTTTATATTGTTATTTTAAAGGCTTTAATGATTATAATGATTCAAACAGTAGTATGTTTTTCTTTTTCGCAACTAATAATATGGTTAACTGATTTAAGAACTATACCTTTAATTTTAGTTGTTGCAATAGCAATTAGTGATATTCATATTACATATATACATATTTTTTTCTCTCGATTTAATTATGCCGTTACAGATTGGGGAACTAATGATTTAAGTGCCATTAAAATAATAATAAAGTTATTAGTTATAACTGTATGTATATATTTATATGGGTATATTTTTTCAGGGAATAAGGAGTTTATAGAAAAAGGAATTAAATGATAATATGAAAAAGATAAACATAAAGACATTTCTCTTTTACTTGATAGTTATAATTTTTGTTATTTTATGTTGTTATTATTTCAAGATTAGAATTGACAATGCAAAAAAATATAGTGAAGTCTTAATAGATGAAATAACAGTTAAAGATTGTTTATTATATATTTTGGGTGGAATAGCAAAGGTAAAAGATGTTGAGGACAAAAATTTTAAAATACCGTTTATATGGTTTACATTACAGTTATTTATATTAACAACAGGATATTATGCACCATTTATTAATAATTCGATTAAAGATGAATGGAATTTAATAAAATCAAATTCGAGAAGGCAATACATAATATGCCAGGTAAGGAATGCAATTGTAAATGTTTCAATTATATATATATGTGTATGTATAGGAGTGATTATTTATACGACATATAATGGAATGAATTATTGCGGAGTACATTACGATTATTTTTTACATATTTGTGGGGTTAAGGTAAAAAAGGATATTGGATTGTGGATTCTTATATGTCCATGGATATATGGAATATTTGAAGTAGTAATGCAGCTTTTTTTAAATATATATGTAGGAAGAGTATTATCTATTGCGTTTATTTTAAGTTATAATATTTTATGTGTTTATATTACATCACCTTTTCTTTTGGGAAATCTGTCTATGTTGTTTAGAAATTCATTTATAGTAGAAAGAGGCTGTGAGATTACACTCGGAATAATTGTAGCAATAGTTATAAGTATTATTGCTGTGTATGAATCTATAAGGAAATTTAATTATATGGATATATTATGATGAGATATTAAAGAAAGGTGAAGGGAAGGAATGATAATTGAAATTAATAATTTATCAAAGACCATAAAAAATAAAACAATACTTATGAATATTGATTTGAAATTAGAAAGTGGAAAGGTTTATGGTCTTAGAGGAAAAAATGGCTCTGGTAAGACCATGCTTATGCGTGCAATATGTGGATTAATAATTCCTACTACTGGGACAATTACAATTGATGGAGAGATATTAGGAAAAGATATTTCATTTCCTAGAAGTATAGGGATATTGATTGAAAACCCATCATTTATAAATAACTATACTGGATTAAAAAATTTACAGGTTTTGTCATCGATTAAAAATAAAATTGATGATAAACAGGTTAGAGAATCATTAGAACAGGTAGGACTAAATCCTGAAGATAGAAGAACATATAAAAAATATTCGTTGGGAATGAAACAGAAACTTGGCATAGCGGCAGCAATTATGGAGAAACCTGATATTATTATATTAGATGAACCAATAAATGCATTGGATGAGGATGGTACTAAAAATGTACGTGAAATTCTAGATGAACAAAAGAAGAGAGGAGCTATTATTATCATCGCGTGTCATGATAAAGAAGAGTTAGAATTGTTATCAGATGAAATTATTGAAATAAGTGAAGGAAAAATTATAATTTAATTAATGTAGATTGGGCTGTCGTATTAGCAAATATTTTTGCTAGGCGATAGCTCAATCTATATAAAGGTACTTTCAGTATTAATATTCTGCAAAATATTCATGCTCATGCATGCCGTATAATGCAACGAAAAGAATTGACAATACAACAGCCATTATTACGAACATAACAACAAATCCAACATCATTGATTGTCATTATAAGTGCAAGTATTGTCCATATTGCGGTATATACGATTTTAACAATAAGATTGCGCTTTATGTGTTTTGGATTCTGTGTTTTCTTATATAATGCCATGCCAACATAAGCAAATATTGTAATTATTATAAGCGGTAAGGCAAAAAATGCTGCATATATGGCAATTATATATAAAACAACAGATGCCGTGAAAGAAAGTCCACCATAAAACAAATGTCCCATAAATCTGTATCCTGCTGTGTAATCATCAGGTGAATAGCTGCCAGCTTTAATAATACTGCCGCCGGCATTGTTCATAAGATTTCCTGCATATATAAGTAATAATATAAATGTGGCAATAAGTAAAACACTGAAAACAGTGTATATGATTGTCAGTACTTTGTCAGTTCCTTTTGCGAATTTCATTGTAATCTCCCCTCTCAATTGATAGTAAGAATATATCATATTAATTCATTATAAACAAGAAGCGACTATAATAATGGAATGGAGGCATGCCGATATATAATTAAACTAATGTGATTCCCGAAAAGGAGTTTGGGACAGGGTTATGACAAGGAGGGCATATGTCACTTACGATAAGAAGTACAATGAATAATCAGGCGGCTGCACAGGGAATAGATAATACAGATAAGAATACTGATAATTCAAAGCAAACCAAGAACAGAAAAACAATTAATGCATCGGAACTTAATCTGAAGCCATATAAAGACAATCAGATTGATGCCAAGAGGCTACGGGCAAGAAAGCAGGCAATGAAGCTTATATCTGACGCATGGAAATCTGCTGATAAGACAGATAAGAATATTGAGGATATGAAGCTCGATAAGCTTAATAAGCTTGATGAAATCACAGAACTTAAGAATAAGGTTAGTGATTTGGAGAATGAAAAAGAGGCTTACCGCGCAGATTATGGGGTTGATATGGATTCGCAGGAACAAAAAGACCTTGAGTTGCTTGAAAAATATCAGAATAACCGTTATGGTTCGGCTGAGGACACATTTTCAAAGGAAGAACTTGATCGTTTAAAGGAATTACAGAATACTCCGCTTACAGAGTATCAGGAGAAGGTACTTAAGCTGAATTCATCACAGATACATTTTAAGGATGAAATTGGTCAGAAGGAACTTAAGATTGCATGCACGACAGCTTCAATTGCACTTGCCGAAATCGACAGGGATAAGTCTCAGGAAATGCTAAAGGCACAGGACTCAGCGGACCAGATAATAGGTGCTGTTGAGGGAGAGGTTAAGAATCTGCTTGTAAATGAAGGTAAAGACAACATTGATGACAAGGTAGAAGAGAATAAGGAAAAGGCTGACGAAGCAGAGAAGAAACAGGAAGAACAGCAGGAAAAGATTGACGAAAAGCGCAAGGAAAGAAAAGAACAGGAAGAGATTATTGAGGGACAGGCAGAGGCTGACAAGTTAGAGATGAATGCTAGTGTCAAAGGCAATGATATCGACCATGTAACTGAAGCCCAGAAGCAGATAGTCAGAATAATGAAAGATAATAAGATGCTTAATGAGGATATTAAGGGAATAGATATTGATTTGAATTTCTAGAAAGCTGTAAAGAAGGACTATGCATGGCGGGATTGTTACATAACAGCCGGGTTTTCTGTGCAGATGGAAAGAGATATGTCTTGGTGAGATTTGTTTTTCCTATAAGAAAACATTTTTTACATGATTAATAGGTCATTTACAGTACAATCTTAATAAAATTCAGGATAATTTCCTATCAGATAGTGAATTAAAGCTATTTGATAGGAAAATTTGTCTTTATTAAGGGATGTTTTGTGAAAATAAGAAACATTTTTGGAAAATCTGGTAAGGAACAACCTATAAGAAATCAAAAATGCGACTATAAAAAGGTATCATATAAGAATCATATAATCTGATAAACTATAGAAGGTATGCCCCACCTTACAGAATAAAAGTAAGGCGGGGCATACATGTATCAACAGAGATGACTTTTTATTAAAGAATCTATGCAGTTAGCATTGATTGGAGTATTAGCGGTTTCAAATGTTGCTATGAAGTTCCTTCCAAGGATATATCCTGAATTAGCATAATCACTAATTTTTTTGATGGCATTACAGGCATATTCTGCATTATCCATAATGCCAAAATGTTCCCATATATATTCCTGCCTTGTTTTAACATTAAGACAGGTAAAATTCGGGTGTGTTATGATACCAGATTGCAGCTGCAGAGGATATTCGTATCGATAAGGGATATTATAGCGATAGAGTTTGTTAGCTATGATAATTTCAGACTTAGACCGTACGAGTTCACCATTATCAGTATAGTATTCAGCACAGTCAGGAGTGAATCCTAAAGAAGTATATTCTGAGGCTTTCCAGTTTGCAGTAAAATCTTCATCTGATACAAAAACTGGAGTAACCATTTCTTTGCGGAAGCTGTTAAGTGAATCATAAATATGCTGAATTTCTGATGGATTATATTTCTTAAGTATGACTTCAAGAAAGTTTAATTCTTTCAGCAGGCATTGTTCAATTCTTAAATCATAATCTTTTTGTGCAAGTTCAATTGCAAAATTATAGTTATGCTTTTTGATATATGTTCCTTTGGTGTCATTCACTTCGACTTTATGATAATATTGGCAGCCATGAGCTTTTCTGGCAGTTCGCAGAGAACCTACAGGAGCATTAGAAATTCTTCCTTGTATATCAGCTAGTAAAAGAGACAATTGTGAATGCCTGCACATAACAGACTCTTTAATCGTGTCAGGTGCTAATGTGTCAACATGTTCCATATTATAATTCTGTATATCTCCCATAAAAATCCTCCTTTTGCAATTATAGGTAAAAGCGCTGTTTAATAAA
>ERZ791903.1580-NODE-1580-length-20906-cov-7.794590_pt1 | contig 20906 bp, 15 predicted proteins | sample MGYA00510148_ERZ791903 | MGnify/ENA primary metagenome ERZ791903 (study PRJEB30046, sample SAMN00792080) | human gut metagenome | study: EMG produced TPA metagenomics assembly of the A metagenome-wide association study of gut microbiota in type 2...
CACTGACAAATCAAATATTTCACTCTATCACTGCATAAAGTTCAAATAGAAACACTGCCTAAATCTAAAGGGGCGGGGGTATGATTTTAGAGTACCTATATTTTTGAGTTCGGGGGAATGAGATAGCTGTTGCATGAGAGTGATACCGGAAATGCTCATAAATGAAAAATAACTCCACACCCGATAGGGTAGGAGTCATTTATTTAACTTGTGAAGCAATTTGAGATCAGAATTTGTATTGGTATAAAACTTCTTGGAAGAGGTTATATATGTCCCCTTAAGAGTTTCGTACCAACTCCGATTTAAAGCGTAGAAGTTTGTATGAGGGCGGATTATGGCTGTTGTGTAAAGTGAAATCAAAATAATCGCCAATTGTGGCTTCGGTAATCTTACACATTGTATCGCTCTCTTTTTTTCCGTCTCCACGAACCTTGAAGGTAATGCCATTAGCTTCAAATATTCGTCCAAGTCTTTCCACGAAGGCAGATTTGGTTACATAAGATTGACTTCCGACTTCTTCCCGGAAATCTTCTTCTATCTCTGCCAGTACCTTCGGGCTGAAACGCAACTTCTCACCTTGTTGAAGGTTGTAGGCTTTCAATTCCTTCTCAATCTTACTCTTAGAGTAGTTAGCTGCTTCAATCGGAGCTTTACCAATCTTCAAGTAAGCTTCAATGATAAAGTAATGTTCACTGTGCATGGTTTCCAACTGCCGGACTTCAGCATCGAAATCGAAATTGGGAATCCGCTGTTTATTGCGCTCCAGTCGCTCCAACTGACTGACAAGATACTTCCATACATCTTTAGTTGAAAGCTTCTTCAACGGCAGGTAGTCATCCTCTCCAACTCCCTGGCTGTTATCTATTACTTGTAATCTGAAATGCCCGGTTTCATTGTAAGCATTGACTAGTGCTTGTGGAGATTGATAATATCCTTTGACCCGTTCCTCATTGAACGCATGGTCGATTGATTCCTCTGTGAGTTCACCTTCATCATTCAGAAACTCATTAAAGCTAAGCTTCGTCAACTCCTTCTGAAGAACCTTCCTTGTAATCTCATCATCCGAATTATCGTATTTCTCCTTAATGGTGACATAGCTTTCGAGTTTGGTTGTAATCTCCGTTTCGACTTCCTTGTCACTCTTGACTTCCAGTTTGTCGTCAGTGTTGGTGATAAATGTCAGAGAGTTGTATCTTCTGTCTCCGTCCAGCTTGTTGCGGAAGCGTCCTTGTATCTGAACTGCTTCGGTAAACGGGTCAATCATCGTGTGCATGGCTTGCTTGTAGTTGCTAAGTACAAGTATGTCCACCAACTTGTTAATCTTAATATCCACAGCCGAGAAGAAGCGTGCGGTGAATAAGTTAATCTTAGCCAGTGGTAATTCCAAACGGTCATGTGTATAATGTAGCTCCATTCCCTTCAACTTCTTCACGCTCTTATCCGAACAGAATATTTTGTAATCTTCGTCCTTAATCAATCCGTCTGCCTTTAGCTTCTGTATAATGGCAGCGATACCGTCAGTACTCTTATAGAAGATGCAGATACATTTGGACGTAGGCAGCAATCTTCTCAATTTTTCAAACAGGGTTCTGTTGAATGAGCGGGTGACAATCAAAGTTGCTTCCTTCTTGTAATCGTAGTCCGGCACAATTCTCAACCACTTAAAGCCGCCCTCTAGGAACTTCCGATTACGTGTTCCTAATGGTGTAGCCGACACGTATGCCTTGCGTTCGTAATCAAAAAAATCATCAATGCGGATTCCCGGTCTATACCCTGTGTCTTGTACCAATTTCTCACATTCATCATACAGGCAGAAGTAATCCTTATGCCAGTCGATTTGCAAACTCTCAAATGTAGGTATTAACTTCGCCTTATACCCTTCGGGGGTAGTGAGCAACTTCTTGGGCGCATATTTATCGTTCAGTAGGTAGCTTTCTATCATCTTCTTGGTAGTCTTCTCATATATTCCCAAGTAGTCAGTGCCTTCCGTCTTACCTATAATTACAGGCACAGCAGGTTCGGTAATAACAGAATTGCGTTTACATTCCAATTCGGCATAGGTAGCACCGATACCCGGCTCGACCTTCTCAATAATACGATTTGTCGGAGTGCCGTTATCGGGATAGCCTTCCCGTTTATAAAGGTCTAGGAGTGTTTCACCTTTACTAATTGTAAGTTCTTCACGCTCAAGTTTAATTATGTCAAATGATAATTTCATAATCATTTAAATTTGTGGAGGTTTGAAAGTCTTCAAATGTTGCTTATATAGACACTTGAAGAGTTTTATACCAACCGGAATTATCCGGCTACAATACTACTTCAAGTGCTTAGTTGAAAAGAAGGAAGAGGCGCAATACCTCTCCCTAATCATTTGAGACTTCTAAATAAATTCCTTCCTGTTTATGAATCCCTTCTCGGTTAAGAACTTATCAATACTCTCGTTTCGTGGAATGTTGAACTTCACTACTCCCCGGAAGAATCTGTAATACCCTCGGAAGTAGGTCACTCCGTCCTTTGTTACGGCTGGCTTCTTGTAGAAACACTTCCTCTCGTTCATCATGCGTTCAAGCAATTTCTGCACAAAGGTTTCATCCTTGACTACGGGATGTTCGGTTGCAAGGTAGTCCGTAGTCTCCCATTTCCCTTGAAGAAGGTTGAAGATCACCTTTACCGTATCTTCATCGACATACGTACCGTCCTCTTCCGTACAACCGTTCGGGAATTTTGCCACAAAGTAATAGTAGGGCATACCTTGCGTTACATAAGGAACTACAGTGAGTTCAGCGAAATTCAATACTGCATTTACTGCCCATTTTATTACTCTTAAGTCAACAGAGTTGCTCTGCCTTGTCTTACTTATCTGGAGAGTATTATCTCCTTGGATAAGATTTAATTCATTTCTTTTCATCTTTTAATGAATTAATTAGTTAATAAATTAGGTGCGGGCATAAGAAACGGCTTCCACAACTAAGTACATTGCTTACAATAGAACACACTTCACCCATGATTGAATCTAAGTGATATGTCATTCTAAGTTAAGACTTCCGGAATGAACCGGATAACTTAGTTGCAGAAGCCGCTACGTATCGTAGATAGATTTTACTCTAATTGCTGACTAGCTTCTTATAGAGGTTATACCTCGGTGTGAGCTCTTATAATATGGAACATATATGTTCACAAGCTCTTAATTAAATTGTGTGGAAGACTGATTCCACCTGCACAGAACTCAAATCTCTTTTTGAATTCCGCTGTAAAGGTAACAACTTAATCGTAAATTCCAAACAAATTCCATACAATATTTACGGTCTATCCCCAAATACGTACTTCACGACCTTCGCATTAGCTCTGTTCTCATTGACGAAATCCCGCTCAATGTAGATGTCCGTTATCCTCATTGTTTCATCAACATGATTTAACGCTGCATGGACTGTATATTTGTCAATTCCCACTTTATTGAGTGCTATGGTAGCCCATGAGTGGCGGGCTGCATAGAACTCCAAATCATCTACTTGTAGCATCTTGCCAATCTGCTTCAATCCAAGGTTAATGGCTCTGTTGAAATTGTTGGCGGTATTGTACATCTGATAGAATCTGAACACCCGCCTGCCCGTATGATCCTTGTACTTCTCTATGAGGGAAGACAGAACAGGGGGAATGTCGACCTTCATCTTCGCTTTGTCAAGCCTTCTGTCTGTTGTCTTGCTCCGGTAATAGGTGATGGCATTATCCTCAATCTCATCACAACTGTGTAAATCAACGGAGTTCATTCCCATTAGACAGAAGGACAGAATAAAACAGTCCTTGGCTAAATTGAACGGGCAGATTCTTTCCTTGCCATTGGCGTTACGGATATAGGGCAGCTTCAATATCTGATTAATTGTTTCTGCCGATAATGCCCGTTTACGTGTGGCTTCCTGTTTGGGAACTTCAACATGCTCAAATGGAGAGTGAGGTATCAGAATGATATTCTTATCATAATCGTTATAGTTCTTCTTGGCTTCATTGAAGAGATGCCTTATGCTTCCCAAATAGAGTGAAACTGTCCTGTTGGAAGGTATTCGTTTACCCTGCTTCTGTAATTGAAGCACCAATTTTTCTCTTCTAAGGTTGAGGTGAGCTTTGAAGCCATTTAGAAGTTGAGAGGTCACTTCATCCGTCTTTAAATGCTCCTTGCCTAAATAGCTTATGAAGGAATTGAGGGCAGACTGATAATTCTTCTTCCCTTTGATGCCTGTCGTCTCCAACCACTCCTTACAATACTGAATGAAGTCTATGGACTGCGTCTGTTCCCGTTCCGATTTGAGGAAGGAAAAAATATCATCCAAGGTGTAGTGATTTACCTCTAATTGAAGTTTAGCGCACTTCTCTTGGTAAGTCTGAATTAGCTTATCCACTTCTCTCTTTACGGTAGTACCTTCCTTGAAATTGAAGGACTTGGTTAAATCCTTAGAGGTTACAAACAGACTACTCGATAGCCTTTTGACCTTTCTGTCCTGTGTAAATCTCACCTTGACGTTATAAGTTCCGTCACTTCTTTGTTTGTCCCGTTGGACTTCTGCCTTGATTGTCAGCATCTTAATCTATTAATTTGGGGTCAACAATAGGTCAACAACAAGGAAGATTAGGCGATATTTAGCATGATTTAAGTCTCTAAATACTTACTACCCATAAAAGAAGAAACCCTCATAAGTGCTTAACTTACAAGGGTTTTTGTTGGGGTGGAAGACCGGACTCGAACCGGCGACATTCAGAACCACAATCTGACGCTCTAACCAACTGAACTACATCCACCATGTCTGCGTTTCTCTAACGCGGTGCAAAGATAGATATTATCTTTAAATCTCCAAAGAATTCTATTACTTTTTTTTATAAAAAGTGTATTCTTTTATTCCCCGATTGTGCTTGCTGAAAAGGGATCGCGCATCATTCGTGAAGATTTTCAACGAGTTACGGGCTTTTAAAGGAACTAACTCTATCGGTAAGTTTACCGGAAGTAATTGGTGATTTTTTTTCTCAGATTGAACCGGTCGTGCTGTCCATACTAAGCTATACTCGCAGTTGTTGAGGCGGACGGTACTATCCTTTACCAGTTCCATTTTTACCATGAGTCCGCCGTCGGTACGGCGGGCGGACATATTGGAAATATAATTTCCCAAAGAATATACGACAAGATGTTTGTCATTTGTCAGGCTATCCGTACGGACTTCAATTGGTTGGACAACGTGCGGATGTGAACCAATGACATGGTCTACTCCTTTTTGAAGAAGCCAGCCGGCAAGGAACTTTTGCTCTTTATCAGGAAGGGATTGATATTCGATTCCCCAATGCATACAGGCGATAATGGCATCCGGATGCAGTGTCTTGCTCACTTCGATGTCTTTGACGATAATAGCCGTATCAATATAGTTCACGATATTGGGAGGAGTAACGGCGATTCCGTTGGTTCCATACGTATAGTTGAGCAGGGCGATACGAAATCCGTTCTTTTCTAACAGGAGTGGATATTTCTTTTCGCGTTCTTCGGCATTGGTGTACGTACCGGCATGAGAGATATTCAGAGAGTCGATCAGAAGAATAGTACGTTCCAATCCTGATCTTCCGCGGTCGAGACTGTGGTTGTTGGCTGTCACCAGTACGTTGAAACCGGCGTCGTGAATGGCGGTGAGGAATTCGTCGGGTGCGCTGAAAGCAGGATAACCTTTATAGGGCTTTCCACCCAAAGTAACTTCCAGATTGGCTATGGCAAGATCTACACTCCCAATTTCTTCTTTCACGTATTCAAAGCAAGCGGAGTAATCATAAGTCCCTGTTGCGGTACGTGCAGCATTGATCTGTCCTTGATGTTGCATGAGATCGCCTACGAAAAGAAGCCGCAAGGTGTCGGCAGACATGATGCTGTCGGGTGTCGACAGAGTATCAGATAAGGTATTAATAGAATCTCTCCTTGCCTGCGACCGGGAGGTGCAGGACAAGGAGAGAAATAAAATCATCAGAAACAGTGCATGTCTCATTGATAAATGGCTTTCTTACCGGCTAAAAGTGTATTTTTCATTAACGATACTATCGTCATCGGACCAACGCCACCCGGTACGGGGGTGATGTAAGAGCATTTTGGCGCTACTTCGTCGAACTTCACGTCACCGGTCAGCTTGAATCCGGATTTCTTGGTTGCATCCGGCACACGGGTAGTACCTACATCAATTACGACTGCACCTTCTTTTACCATTTCAGCCTTCACAAAGTTGGGCTGTCCCAAAGCGGCAATGATAATGTCGGCTTCCTGACATTCTTTTATCAGGTCTTTGCTGCGGCTGTGACATACGGTGACGGTTGCGTCTCCCGGATAAGCCTTCTGCATCATCAGGGCAGCCATAGGCTTGCCGACGATATTGCTTCGGCCGAGTACGACACATTTCTTGCCCGAAGTCTCAATTTTGTAACGCTTCAGTAGTTCGAGGATACCGTTGGGAGTGGCAGATACATAACACGGAAGTCCGATAGACATACGTCCTACATTAATAGGGTGGAATCCGTCTACGTCCTTACGGTAATCAATCGTTTCGATAACTTTCTGTTCGGAGATATGTTTCGGTAACGGGAGTTGGACGATGAATCCGTCTACGTCACTGTCTTCATTCAGTTCACGTACTTTGGCGAGCAGTTCTTCTTCGGTCACGTCGCTTTCGTAGCGGATGAGGGAAGATTTGAACCCACAAACTTCGCAGGCTTTTACTTTGGCGGCTACATAAGTTTCGCTGCCACCGTCGTGTCCCACAAGGATAGCTGCCAGGTGGGGACGTTTACCGCCCTGAGCCACAATTTCGGCTACTTCGGCTGCAATCTCTTGTTTTACTTGTTCGGAAATGGCTTTTCCGTCTATCAGAGTCATATTTTCAGAGTATTTATTGGTGATAGGCAAAAGTAAAATAAATAACTGAACTCTCCAAAAGGATTGTTGTTTTTGTCGGGATACAAAAAAAACAGAGGCTCTATTTAGGTGAAACAGAGCCTCTGTTTACCCCAAATAGAGCCTCCGTTTGATGCAAATAGAGCCTCTGTTCGGAAACAGGCTAAAAAGGACTTTTTTCCTGATTAGATTTCCATATTCTTATTCGTTAATAGCTGTCCTTTGTACTCTCCGGTCAGTGTGCGGAGGAAGGCTACAATCTTATCTACTTCCTGTTGTGGCAAATCGATGCCCAACTGGTATTTAGCCATTGCACGGACTGCGTCATCCATAGTAGCCATGCTGCCGTCGTGGAAATATGGAGCGGTCAGTTCGATATTCCTCAGACCGGGCACTTTGAAGCGGTGGCGGTCACGTTCTATTTGAGTCTGTTTGAAGCGGCCGTTGTCTTCTTCAGTCATTTCTGCCTGTCGATCGGCAAAGTAATCGTGCTGTACACCTATCAGTTCATAAGATTTCCCTCCCAGGATTTCTCCTACATGGCAGGTTGCGCAATCATACTTCTTGAAAAGTTCGTATCCGGCGATTTCGTTTTCGGTGATTGCATCTTTTTGTCCTTTCAGATAGCGGTCGAAGCGTGAGTTGGGAGTCAGCAAAGTCTTTTCAAACTCCTGAATGGCGTCTGTGATATTCTTCTCGCTCAATCCGTCGGCATACACTTCGTTGAATGCGGATACGAAATCTTTGTCTTCAGCCAGTTTATCGATAATCTGATCGAATGATTCGCAAGCCATTTCCACCGGATTCAACGGAGGACCGGCAGCTTGTTCGGCAAGAGTTCCGGCACGGCCATCCCAGAATTGAACGAAATTGTATGCGGCGTTGTATACTGTCGGGGCATTGACGCCACCAAACTGTCCGCCTACACCTTCGGAATATTGTTTGTTGTCCACGCCGCCTGTATCCAACCCGTGGCAACTGGCACATGATACGGTATTGTCAGCAGATAAACGTGTGTCATGATACAACAAATTACCCAGAACGACTTTGCGTACATCCACTGCGATAGAATCGGCAATGGGACGAATGGGTTCGTTGGCAAATTCCGGTGCTACTGTAATGTCCGTATACATTCCCATACGGTGACTTTTTACCCAGTTCAGTGCGACTTCCTTTTTTGCGTCATTGAAGGAAGCCCCCCAATGCACAAGGTAATATTTTGCCTGGGGCATTTTTCCGTCGAGGATCACTTTTTCTATTTTGGCCAGGTCTGCCGGATTGAGGGGCTGTCCTGCTTCCAGATCTGCCTCCATTTGGGTCATGTCGAAGGCACGGTATGCCTTGCTGACGTCTTCCATTACAATTTTTCCGGCCACAGGCATGCTTGCATAGAACGGTAGGTCCGGTGTTGAGGTATGACATCTCAAACATCCTGCATCCGTAATAATCTGCTGCATCTGCGCATTTGCTTCCAGATCGGCAGAAGGTACGCGGTGCATAAGTCGATAAGTGACTGCTAATGCCGCTACCACTACCAACAGTGCCACAATTAGTTTTGTACTTTTCTTCATTTCACATTTGTTTTTTTAGATTAGTTATTACGATTATATAAGTGTACGCTTTGTTGAGCCGCCGGTAAATAATTTACTCCGTACCAGCACATCTGCAAAGCCAGGAAGGACATGATGAGCAACACATAAAGCGTTTTCCGTCCCGTTTTCCGAAAAAGACGGAGGTGTACGTAAAGTAAATACCCTGCCCAAGTGATGACTGCCCAAGTCTCTTTCGGATCCCAGCTCCAATAGTTTCCCCATGCTTCTTTTGCCCAAAGGGAACCTAGCAGCATACCAATGGAGAGGAATGCTATTCCCGCATAAACCAAATTGTCGGCTGTGTGCAAGTATTCTTCCTTATGGCGGAACAACCCGGTCAATGCAATTATAAAAGCACAGCCCAATACAGAGTAAGAGAACATATATACGGTGACATGGGGAATGAACCATATGCTTTGCAGAGCCGGCATTAGTGACTGGTCGTGTATCTCGGGTTTCATCAGATTGATAATGACAAAGACTGTGGCGAGCAGTGCCGAGAAAGAAAGAATCCAACGATACTGCCATCTGATATAAGTCAGTAGTCCGGCTATGCCCATGAAGAAAGAGTACCACAAACGGGTTTCCCCCATAGTGCGTAACGGAGGACGTTGCAGGAAGAGCCATAATCCGGTAATGAATACGGCCAGAACGATAATTCCGCCTGACGTAAAACCGATTGCTGTCTTACTTCTCGTTGACGAGCGAAGGGCAAATACTGCTCCTATCAGCCATAAGCAGATAGATACTGCTGCAAATACATAGAAATTATCCCAGTTTATCATCTGTTTTAGGTCCGTTAATGAATAGAAGAATAGCTCCCGCAAGCATCATCAGGATACCTGCTACTATTATATATTTCCAGGGTTGTTTTACTACCTGCAAGATGCAGTACTCACTCTCGTTGCCTTTCGTTACGTCATAGCCGGTGAGGTAAATATCTTCTCCCAACCGATAGGCGTATGGGTGATTGACCTCAAGCAATGCTTTTTCATTTCCCAGACGTACATTGGCGGCAAAGCGGGAAGGACGCCCGTTCGGGTAGTATTCTACGGCAAAAGAGTTGAGTTCGATTTCATAATCCAAATAATGCGATGCACCGTTCATGTCGAATGCTTCGCGTGATGGCTCACCTTTATATATAGGTATACGTAAAGTCTGTGTGTCACTGCTTCCTAGAAAACCGGCAAATAGAGCCAGCCATAGCCCCGCGTGATTCAGGATGAATCTCCAACGTGCCTGTTTGCGGTAATGATAGGCGTGAATGGTAATCATTGCCAGGTTACTTAATAAGAACAGAAGTATGGCGATGAATATCCAGGAAGTCATAAAGTTATAGCAACCTAAAAAGGCTGGAAGCCCTTCACGCATTTTTGCTTCCGCATCGGATAGTTGAGGGAAAAGACCTATTATCAGGCAACCGCAGATGAGTAATCCGATAGATAGGATACTTGCTTGGGAAGAATAGAGGAATCGGGTAAATTTTGCAATTTTATATTCCTTATACAACATCCATAACAAGAAAAGCCATAGCACCGCAAAAACAAGATTGAGCGGAAAGGCGAAAAAGGAAACCGGAAAATTTCCCGTAAGTAGTTGCATCGCAACTGCCAGTGAAATATATACCATTATGTAGACGTAGTGCATATTCGTGCTTTTGTTCTGTTATTTTTTGCAAAGTAAACAAATAAAAATGAATATACATATAAAATCTATGTAAAATTGTAATCATTACAATTGAATGACAGAGCTGATGTGATTATAAGGAGAAAATCACATAAAGTAGATGTAGGAAAGGAGAGGAGGGGTTTAAAAAAATAAAGAAAGGAAGCCGGAAGCTTCCTTTCTTTATTAGAATTTGAAACGAAATCTTTTATTTCTTCATCTTAGGCATCATCTTACCCATTTTGCTGCTGGTTACCATTTTCATCATTTTACGAGTCTGGTCGAATTGTTTCAACAGACGGTTTACTTCCTGAATCGTTGTACCACTACCTTTCGCGATACGTGTGCGGCGTGAACCGTTCAGGATTTCCGGGTTGGAACGCTCTGCCGGAGTCATGGAGTAGATGATAGCTTCGATACTCTTGAAAGCATTGTCGTCGATATCAATGTCTTTGATTGCTTTTCCTACTCCCGGAATCATGGAAGCAAGGTCTTTCAAATTACCCATTTTCTTGATTTGTGCAATCTGGCTGAGGAAGTCGTTGAAGTCGAATTGATTCTTGGCAATCTTCTTCTGTAAACGTTTAGCTTCTTCTTCGTCGTATTGTTCCTGCGCACGTTCTACCAACGAAACGATATCACCCATACCGAGGATACGGTCTGCCATACGGGCAGGGTGGAACTGGTCGATCGCGTCCAACTTTTCGCCTGTACCTACAAACTTAATCGGCTTGTTGACTACCGAACGGATAGAAAGCGCCGCACCACCACGGGTATCACCGTCGAGCTTGGTCAGTACCACACCGTTGAAGTCCAGACGTTCATTAAATTCTTTGGCCGTATTCACAGCGTCCTGTCCGGTCATGGAATCAACCACAAACAGAATTTCGTTCGGATTGATTGCTTCCTTGATAGCGGCAATCTCGTTCATCATCTGTTCGTCTACTGCCAGACGTCCGGCTGTATCGACGATTACGAGGTCGTATCCTTTGGCTTTAGCTTCCTGGATAGCGTGTTGCGCGATTTCTACCGGGTTCTTGCTTTCCAGTTCGCAGTACATCGGTACGTCAATTTGCTCTGCCAACACACGCAACTGTTCGATAGCTGCCGGACGGTAAACGTCACAAGCTACCAGTAATGGCTTGCGGTTCTTCTTGGTTTTCAGCATCCGGGCCAGCTTACCGGAGAAGGTAGTCTTACCGGAACCTTGCAAACCTGACATCAGGATTACTGCCGGGCGGGCATCAATATCAACTTCGACAGTCTCGCCACCCATTAACTGGGTCAGTTCGTCGTGCACGATTTTCACCATCAACTGGCTTGGTTTCACTGCTGTAAGTACGTTCTGTCCAAGAGCTTTTTCTTTCACGGTATCTGTGAAATTCTTTGCTACCTTGTAGTTTACGTCGGCATCAAGAAGTGCCTTGCGTACATCTTTCAGCGTTTCCGCCACGTTAATTTCGGTGATTTTGCCTTCACCTTTCAGAATCTTGAATGACCGTTCTAGTCTTTCACTTAAATTATCGAACATAGTTATTTAATTACGAATTAATATTTTGAGCCTGCAAATGTACAAAAATCTCTTGTATTTATATCTTTTTATTCTGCCATTTTGCTTTTTTGAGATAAATATAACTCGTTATCAATAACAAGGTATAGTACACAATCTCAATGGTAAAGCAGATTTCAATCGGTGCTTTGAGCCACATCCCGATGAAAATGATATACGAGCCGTAAATGATAATTGTAATTGTTTCGAGCAGTAAGGCGGCTTGTGTGTTTCCTGTGCCCGAGATACCGTTGAACACAACATTGGCTACCGATGCGATGAGCATGGCGATACAAATCACATAGACTGAAGGGACGGATTCTGCAATCAGTGCTGCCTCACTGGTATAGACGGACAGCAGTAGTTGCGGGAATAGTGCTGTGACTGCTACCAGCCCCAGCATAATAAAGAACGAGAATCTCGCAATTTTATTAATAAGCGGCATTACGTGCTTGATACCTCCCGCACCGATAGCATTACTGACAAGACTGTTTGTGGTGGTTGCCAGTGAATTGACCGGAATCAGCAATACGACGTAGATACTCCGGACTATGTTGGCAATCGCCAGTTCCCGTTGTCCCAGCCGTTCTACGGCAACAAAGAATACGAACCATGTAGCCATTGACAGGAAGTATTGGAGCATGGTGAAGCAGGAAATGCTGAGAATCCGCATCAACAGTGCAGGGTCGAACGAACGCAGACGGTTCAGTCCGTATTTCTTTAAGTCGATAGTGACATATGTGTAGATGAGGAAGAATAGGATAGAGGAGGCTTCGGCCAGTACGGAAGCAATGGCGGCTCCCTTGATACCCATTTCGGGCAGACCGAATTTCCCGAAGATCAGTGCGTAGTCCAGCACGACATTGGTCAATGCCATGACGACTGCGTTAATGGTCAGCACTTTAGTACGTGTGATTCCGATATACAGTGCCCGGAACATAACATTGATGAATGAGAAGAAGAATCCGTAGATACGCCAGTCCAGAAACTCCATTGTCCCTTTGTAGATTGATTCCGAGGAAACCAGCAACCGCATGATGTTGCCGCCGAAAGCCTTGGTGAAACCGAAGAGTAGTAATGCCATTACAAATAGGAACATAACTCCCTGAATCATCACCGGACCTACATCTGTGTAGCGTCCCTCGCCGTTACGTCTCGCAATGACGATTTGCGAACCGGTACTGAATCCGAATGCGATGGTGAATACACATATATAGAATAGTCCGCCCATAGCAGAAGCTCCCAAGGCAACTTCACTTACGTGACCCAGGAACGCCGTATCGGTGACATTGATGACATTTTGTGCCAGCAAGCTGAGTAGTATCGGGTAACTGACACTCCAAATCTGTTTGTTGGTATACATATTAAGCGTTTAAGTTTACATTTTGCAAAGATAGCGCTTTATTCCGAATCGGAAGCGATCGGGTAGGTGAAAACAATTTCCGGACCCTCCGGGGTTTGGGTATTGATTTGATAGGTTCCTCCGAAATGTGTCAGCAATAATTGATTGATTTCGTGCCGGATGACAGTTTCCTGTGAGACAAAGGTAGTATCCGCCAACGGCGAATTAATGATTTGGAAATGAAGCATTTCATCTTTCCGGCTGAGTATGAAACGGATGACGCGTTCCTGTTTTTGGTCTTGCTGGTATTCATACGGGTAAACCAGTGTGCTAAGTATCATCTGTGTCAGGCGGGCGGTATCTGTGCGGACGGGCTGTGACTTCGTTTCTGTGTAGAATCGGACTTGGATGCCTGTCGTTTCATTCTTCATACGTGCCATATAACATGCTTCGTTGCATAGTTCGACAGCATCGTAAACTTGTATTTGGAATTTCATCATTTGAGCTTCCAGGCGTGATAAGTCGAGCACATCGTTGACAAGTCTCATTAACTTTTCTGAGCTTTGGTGGATTATGTTCGAATATTCCTTCCTTGTTCCTTCGTCAATATTCGGTTCGCACGCTATGAGTTGCGAGAATCCTACTACGTTATTGAGCGGAGTGCGGATGTTATAACTCATGTTCGAAAGAAAGCGGTTCTTTATTTCATTCGTTTCCCGAACGGTTGCGGCGGCTTTGCGGATTTCGTTTTCCGAACGTTTCAATGCCTTTCGTACCATAGCCAGACGGAACATGAAAATGAATAATACAAATAAAACAACGATAATCACAGCCAGAAAGATGAGGCGAATCCGGTTGTTGTGCCGTTGTTGTTCCATATTGATTTTATCCAGTTGATAACTGCTCTTTATTTGTTCCATTTGATTGTTTGCAAGCGACATGGAGGCGGAATCTTTAATGGCAAGTGCCTTCTGATATAGTGGAACGGCCTTTTCGCTATCGCCGGCCTTTACCCATATTTTAGCTTTCACCAATAACTGTTCGGCATAGTCGCTGGCATAGTTGTCTTTCAGCATGACTAATGTGGTGTCGATATAATCTGAGGCTTTTTGATATTCACCGATATATTTGTAATATCTGGCGTAGGTGTCGAAATAAAGTACCTGATACATGAAATAGTTGTTTTCGTTCTGATATTCCTTAGCTTTCACCAGATGTTCATAGGCTCTTTGCGGCTGTTGGGTATTCAGGTAATAATAAGCATAGAACAATTCGTTGAACAGAAATACGTCAGAGAAACCGTCTTTAAGAGAAGGATTTTCCTTGATATGTTTATAGAGTGTGCTTTCGAGTTCTTGCAGGTATTTAAACAGCTTGCTGTTATTCTTCATTTCTTTGGTGACAGATACCAATTGCGACAGTACCGAGATGCGAACTACCGGATTAGCGTCCGGAGCAAGTAGCTTGTAGGCTTCTTCCAGTGCTTTGATGCCTTCCTCCCAACGTTGACTGCCGATGTAGGCATTGCTCAGACACTGATGAGCGGCTACCAGTCCCCGATGATTGTTTTTTTCGAAAGCTTGTTGCTTCATCTTGTTTGCCTCGCTAATGGCACGCTCGTATTCTTCGTTGTAAGTGTACAAGTCGATCTGGAAACGTTTGGCGTCGAAGAAATAATCCCATATATCGGATTTGTGGACGTGTGGTTCCATTTGTGTAATCCATTTCGCTACGCTGTCTGTTTTGTTGTGGTTATAATAGTACAATAGGTGATAATAGGCTGCCAGTCCTGCGTATTTATCATCCTTCTGAAACAATGCTTCTTTCATTAAAGTGTCCGAGAACTGGATGCATTTAGGATTATTCTGTTCTATTCTTATAATGTTGTTTAAAGCTACAAGACGGGTTGAGTCATGAGGCAGGTTTTGAAACACCTGTATCAAACTGTCCGTGTTCATTTCATAATCGGCTTTTCCGACAAGAAAGCAGCAACAGACTATGTGCAGTAGTATTAATCGTTTCATCTTGTTTCCTCCTTTCCTTGGTCGCTTTTGTCAATAGGATGTGTAAACAAGAAACGTGAACCTTCTTCGTAATCGGGGTCGATCCAGATACTACCTCCCAGTTGTTCGATGATGAGTTGGCAAATCGATAGTCCGAGCCCCGTACCTTGGGCATTTTCATTGAGCTTCTCGAAACGGTTGAATATCTTTTTCTGTTTTTCTTTAGGGATTCCTGTGCCGGTATCGGTGACAGAGAAAAGTGCCGTATCTTCCGTTTGTTGCTCAAGTTGCAGAGTGATAGAGCCTTGTGAGGTGAATTTAGTTGCATTGATAAGCAGGTTGATCAGTACTTGTTGCAGGCGGGCACTATCTGTCAGTAGTTCCAAGGAATCGAGAGGAGTGGAGAAGCGGACGTCTGCATGGGTCTGCTTTATCTTTTCCACCATATCAATGACGTTTCTGCATAGTCCTACTGCATCGCATATTTTGAACTTGAATGTCATCTTTCCAATTTCAAGGCTGGATAAGTCAATCACGTCATTAATCAACTTTAGCAACAGTTCCGAATTTTGCTGGATAATATCATTGCACTGTTTTCTCGTTTCTTCATCAATGGATTCTTCCGTCAGAATGGTGGAAAAGCCGGATAAGGCGTTGAGTGGAGTACGAATCTCATGACTCATGTTAGAGAGGAAAAGGCTTTTAGTGCGAATCGAATTTTCTGCCTGTTTCTTTACTTTTTCTTGTTCTTGTTGCGATTGGATCAGACGTTTGTTGTTCCTTTTGATGCGGAAGATGAAGAATATAATTAAGGAGAGGACAGACAGGATAATAAACCAGCTCCAGTATAAGATTTTCTTTTGCCTGTTTATGTTGTTTAATTCATTCTTGTCAATCTGATAGAGAGTATGCAATTCATTGATCTGGCGCAGATAGCTATTGGCGTCAAGTGAGTCTTTGCGTGCGTTAATCACTTCATATTCCTCACATGCTTCTTCGATACGTCCCATTAATGAAAGAACTTTTGCCCGTTCTTGTGATATCTGTATGTCTTTGTACGAACCGGATTCTTTGACGTATGGCAGTAATTCATCATACGATTGCAATGCTTGGGTATATTCTTTTGCGGCGATATGGTAGGAAGCATATAAGTATTTGATTAACAGAAGAAAATATGGATACGGATGTTTGGCATAGATTCGCTCCATTTTTTGCAGATGTTCCAATGCCGAAGGGAGTTTGTCTGACTGTATCTCATAAAACGCACGGCAACAGGGAAGATAAAAATAGCAAGGTGAATCGGGCCTTTTGTCGCAAAGAGCTTCCAAGTAGTTGATATCTTTCTCAATTCCTGCCATTTGCCGGTTATTGAGCTTAATAAGTATCATTTGAGATAATGCGTTTTTTAAATAGATGTCGGCTTCGGGTATCTGTTGCATAATCTCTATTGCTTCTTCATAAGAACCTATGGCAACTTGTGGTGTTGATGAGCTTAAATATGTATTTCCGATTGCACGTAGTGCAAGAGCTGTTCCTAGCGGGTAGTCTATCTCTTTAGCTTTCTTATACATTGAATTGGCGTTGTCAATAGCCAGGCTGATATTTCCTTCTGTTATTGATGACTGAACCGCCATTGCTTTGAGCTGGAATAAGATGTCGTATCGTTGCTGCTTTTCAAGTTCAGGTGTTAACAGCTTCTCCCATAAGATAATACTGTCTGTGGTGACGCCGGTGTTAAAAGCAAGGTCATACTGAATGAGCGGCTGTAATAAAGACAGACGTTCTGCATTAGTATGTGCAGCGTACAATGTTACCGATATGAATACCGTTATAATTGTAGTAATTATGTGGTGTAAGTTTCTATTCACCGGATGTTTGTTTGCAAGGTTTTATGCAAAAGAAACAAAAAGAGCGAAGACTGACAAGAATCTTCGCTCTTTTTTTCTAATTTATTTTCTTTTGATAATATCACGTGCGCTAGGGCCTTCGTGGTTGGGGTAGCCGGGAGTATGATTTCTGCATCTCGGGTCGGCGTCTACTTTCAGACTGCGGTAATTATCTTTTGACCGGGTGATGTAGTCGTCGAGCATGGCACGGTGTTCTGCAAGAACCTTGGCATATTTGGGATTCTTGGCGAGGTTCTTACGTTCACCCGGGTCGTTCTTCATGTCATAGAGTTCTTCTCCGTTGCCTTCCAAATAATGGGTGTACTTGTATCTGGGGCCACGTACCATACGTCCGGGAGTAACTGTGTATTCATATTCACTATGCCATTCGGATACAACATATGGATGAGTCTTCTTTTGTTTTTCTCCTTTTAATGTCGGTGCGAGGCTGATTCCTGCCTTTTCTGCGGGAACAGGAATGCCGGCTAGGTCACAGAGGGTTGGCAATAAGTCTAGTGTAGGCTGCGTGAGCAAGTGGTCTACCGGTTTTTTCTGATGCTTGATACCGGGACCTGCAAAGATAAATGGTACGTTTGTCATTTCATCATAGAAACTGATGTGCTTGGTCACCATACGGTGTGAAGTCATTCCGTCACCATGGTCGGCAAGGATAACAACGATTGTGTTCTTTCCTGCGGGGGTGGAGTATAATGCTTTCAAAACACTTTCTACTTGTTTGGATACCATTTTTGTATAGTGCTGGAAAGCGGCGATGTAATGGCGGTAATTTTCCTCACTCCAATGGGAGGCTTGCGTCATACGCCGGTGGCTGCAACAGATGTATTGCACCGGGGTAGGTATGTTGTTCCAGTCTTCTACATCGAAATTGTCGGGCAGTTCCGGAAGTGTGCCGCTGACAGGTCGGTCAGTATGTACTCCTTCATTTTCTCCTACGAATCCGCAGATATTATGGGGATTCTGAAAATCGGCAATGCATATGAAAGGTTTTTCCGAAGGATTGCTTAAATAGGAAACAACGTCCTCGCAGGTTCCTACGTCCAGAAAACTATCATTATTGACCGGAAATTCCGGGTCGGTAAATGGCTTTGCTACCGGTTCTTTATGTTTGAATCCTCTTAATGAACCCATATCGTGCGTTTTTCCGAAGTGTACAGCTTCGTAACCGTTTTCCGAAAAAAGGCTTCCTAATGTCGGAACGTTTTCCGGTATAGGTGTATTGATCGGTTCGCTGGAGTTGGAGCGCACGTTAGTTTGATGAGGCATCATGCCACTCCATAAAGCGGCGCGTGACGGTTGGCTGAGGGGGCAGCCTACATAAGCATTGGAAAAGATAACTCCTCTTGAAGCTACTTCGTCGATAGGAAGGGTGCAACCTTGTGTATGACCGTAGGCGCCAACGACGCGTTGTGTAAGATGGTCGCATTGGATAATCAGAAAATTGGGCTTTTCTTGTGCTTGGGCTGCTATGCCGCAAAGAGCCAATCCCATGAAAGGATTAATTGTTTTCATTCTTGGTTAGAATTAAGTGATACTTGATTTTGAAGCAAAAGTAGGAAAAAAGGGAAAGCAAAAAAGGGGGGAATACTTGTTTTGGACGCAAGTGAAAGTTTTTTGTACAAAATTGGAATAAATGACGGGTGATAAAACTATAAACGGTGAACAAACTGCGATTATAACGCATTCTGTTCACCGTTCATTATTTATGGTTTACTGCTAATTAGCTGTTCATGCTCATCAGGAATTCATCGTTGTCTCTGGTTTTTTCCAGACGGTCTTTTACGAAGTCCATTGCTTCGATCGGATTCATGTCGGCAAGATATTTACGGAGAATCCACATACGGTCGAGAGTTGTCTTATCAAGTAACAGATCGTCACGACGAGTACTGGATGCGGTAATGTTGACTGCCGGGAAGATACGTTTGTTGGACAGGTTGCGGTCGAGTTGCAACTCCATGTTACCTGTACCTTTGAATTCTTCGAAGATAACTTCGTCCATTTTAGAACCGGTATCAATCAATGCAGTTGCGATGATTGTCAGTGAACCACCATTCTCGATGTTACGGGCTGCACCAAAGAAACGTTTCGGCTTATGAAGTGCGTTTGCATCCACACCACCGGAAAGTACTTTGCCCGATGCAGGAGATACTGTGTTGTATGCACGTGCCAGACGAGTAATAGAATCAAGGAATATAACTACGTCGTGGCCGCATTCTACCAGTCTTTTTGCTTTTTCCAATACGATACCTGCGATTTTCACGTGGCGCTCTGCCGGTTCATCAAAGGTAGAAGCGATAACTTCGGCATTGACGCTGCGCGCCATATCTGTTACTTCTTCCGGACGTTCGTCGATAAGCAACATAATCATGTATACTTCCGGATGATTGGCTGCAATAGCATTTGCAATGTCTTTCATTAAAATTGTCTTACCGGTTTTAGGCTGGGCTACGATTAAAGCACGTTGACCTTTACCGATTGGAGCGAAAAGATCTACTACGCGGGCAGACATGGAATCCGAATAACCGCCTTTGCAGAGTTTGAACTTTTCATCCGGGAAGAGCGGCGTCAGGTGTTCGAAAGGAACACGGTCGCGAACGAAAGCGGCGTCACGTCCGTTAATCTTCGATACCTTTACTAACGGGAAATATTTCTCTCCTTCTTTGGGCGGGCGGATAACTCCTTCTACCACGTCACCGGTTTTCAGGCCAAATAACTTGATTTGCGACTGTGATACATAGATATCGTCAGGAGAAGAAAGGTAATTATAATCGGAAGAACGGAGGAATCCGTATCCATCCTGCATAATTTCCAGTACGCCTACTCCATTAAGGATGTCATCGAATTCGTAAGGCTTTTCACGCTCAATAACTTTACGTTCCTGCTGCTGTTGTGGTACCGGAAGATTTTCGTTCGCGTTGTTTGGCTGGGCAGGACGCGGCATCGGTACACGCTGCTGGTTCTGATTTTGGTTATTGTTACGTTGGAAGTTATTATTGTTATTATTATTGGCGTTATTGTTACTATTGCTAGCATTATTATTGCCATTATTGTTGTCACGCGGACGGACAATGCGTGGACGTTGTTGCTGTTGTTGCTGATGAGCCTGTTGTTGTGGCTGTGGTGCTTGTTGTTCGGTAGCAGTTTGTGCCGGTTCAGTTTTGGTGGCTTCGAATTTTCCAAAAAGTTCGGTGGGAAGTTCTATCTTTTCTGAAGGCAGATCTTCGATAGGAATAAAATCATCGTCGTCGGCACCGGATAAGATATTGCTTTCTTCGTCTGTAACGGGTTCGGCTTTCTTTTGCGGTTGCGGTTTCACTACTACTTTCTTCTCTTCAGCAGGTTTGTTGGCTTTTGTTTTCTTTTCGGGAGCTTGTGCCGGGACTGCTTTTTCTATTACTTCAGGAGCTTTCTCAGTAACTACTTTATCTTCCGTTACTTTAGGAGTTGCCGGAGTTGCAGTTTTCACGCTTTCAACTTCTTTTTGCTCTGCTGCATCGGCATTTTTACGCGGACGGCCTACTTTACGTTTAGGAGCTGCGGTATTTTCTGCTTTAACTTCAACAGCAGGAGTCTCTTTTTCTTTATTTGCACTTTCCTCTTTTTTAGAAGGCTGTTGTGGCTTGGCAGGAGCAGCTTCTTTGGCTTTCTCAGCTTCTCCTTCCTTGGTTGCGGAAACTACTTTGTTATCTTTCTTGGCAGGCGCTACGCGTGAACGCTTTTTCTTTTGTTCTTCTTTGCGTTCTTCTTTAAGCTTGTCTGCGGCAACTTTCTTTGTGGCTCCGGCGATTGCTTGTTCATCGAGTATTTTGTAAACAAGGTCTTCCTTTTTTAATGAGTCTGTTTTTTTTATGCCTAACTCTTTGGCAATAACTTGAAGTTCCGACAGATCTTTGTCGTTTAATTGGATAATGTTATACATATAGTATGGTAAGTTATTAATATTT
>ERZ791903.1591-NODE-1591-length-20853-cov-3.405616_pt1 | contig 20853 bp, 18 predicted proteins | sample MGYA00510148_ERZ791903 | MGnify/ENA primary metagenome ERZ791903 (study PRJEB30046, sample SAMN00792080) | human gut metagenome | study: EMG produced TPA metagenomics assembly of the A metagenome-wide association study of gut microbiota in type 2...
TCGCATAGAACTGATCCGCTTCAACAACAGTCCTTTCTCGCAGGGCTGATTTTCTCTTGATCATCTCTTTCAGAGCGTAGGGACTGTTGTCTGACACAGCTTTTGCCAAGCGATGATTCGACATCATTCCCTTAACATTCAGCGTCTCTAAGCATATAACCCTGAAATGGCGGACGAGCACGGTTGATAACTTTTCATTCTCATCGAGCCTTTGAGCCTTGATCTTTCGGTATAGCTTTCCTACTTTCCTTGACTGTTTGATGTAGTTCTTGGATTTAATGACATGGAACCCCTTTGCTCCCAACGAAATAGAGAGAGCAAATGAAAGTGACAAAGTTCTCATTAGAGGTGATTCCATGTCAGTTAGAAGGATACTCGCAAAAACTATCGATACAGATCTCGAATACGAAGCCATCGGTATAGATTTAGCTAAGAATTGTGTCAGTGCTGCTCTGTTAACAACAGATGGTGAAGTGGTCTGCATCGACCGGCTTGACTATTCTGAGCTCGAGAAAAGTGCCCAGGCGCTTAGTCCTACGACGTTCGCCATGGAGCCGTGCACTGAAATGAATTATTTAGTTCAAAAGTTAGAGGCTTGGGGGCATCGTTGTCTGGTTATCGGCGGCAAGAATGTACAGAACTACGTTGAAAATCATTATTCAGGCCAAAAAACTGATTTAAATGATGCTCAAGCTCTGGCTTTTCTAGCCCAAGATAAACAGCTGAGGACAATCAAAGCCAAAGATATAGAGCAACAAAAGTACGCGAGCTTAACAACGCTGCGGGAACAATATATCAAACAATATAGACAGACCATTGTGTCTTTAAAAGGGATTTGCCAAGCCTGGGGATTGAATATATCGAAAGGAATCAGCGGGAAAGCTCAATTGAAAGATCTGATTGAAAATCACGCAGCTTTTCCGGAGGAACTGAGGGAAAGTCTCGTTGACATGGTCACACACGCACAAACGACTCAAAAGGTCTTGAATAAAATCACCAAAACTCTTGAGGTGTTGGCTAAGAACGATAAAGTTTGCCAGCTAATTCAAACGATTCCGGGACTGGGAACAATCTGCAGTTGCAGACTTCGTGCAACGATTGGAGACATCAAGAGATTTAAAAATCCCAAAGATTTTCCTGCCTATTATGGCTTGGTACCAAGAAGCATTGCCACAGGGCACAATGAGAAAAAAGGAAAAATCACCCATCGTGGAGACAGGACAATGAGGTCTTTAATGGTGCAAGGGGCTGGATGTGTGATCCGCTTGGCCACTTGTGGAAAATTAAAATCCAAACAGTTAACGAAGTGGATTTTGAAGAAGCAAAAAGAAAAAATGCCGTGGGGAAAACTAGTATGCGCCGTTGCCGCAAAGCTTTTACGGACCGTTAGAGCTATTCTTATCAGTAGCAAACCATATAACCCAAAAATAGCGGGGGTCGCGAAATGCTCATTGTCCAAAGGGAGCTAAAGATTTAACTTACAGTTCGAGCACAATCGTCTACAACTAAGCATGAGAAAGCCGAAAGGCCCGCTCCACAGCCCGAAAAACGCAATTAGCGTTGCAGCTATCAGATTTTAAGGGGCACGAGCGGACTGATCTTGAAGTTCATGGTAGGCAAATAGAATCAATTGAGGTTCTTGAAACAGCCTGGAGAGATTGGTAGATTGGCCTCTTCTGTATGCAACAGCAGACGCATTTAACCTCGAAAAAGATACCTAGACAATCAAAAAATTATGCAAACAGGTCTTGCTTCGCAAGACTAAAGGAAAACTTTATCCTAAAGTGCTTGACAACTGCAGGGGTTCCAGAGATTGGCGTTTTGTCACCTTTGGATCTCGGGTGCTGTTTCTTCGCCAGTTTCCGTTGCTGCCTTGAAAGTTGTTTCTGTCTTCTCCTTAGATGTTTACTTCCTTTGATTTTGATTCCGTTGGACAGTGTCAAGAGATCTTTAACTCCCCAATCACAGCCGCATAAGGCTTCTTGAACGTTCTCCCTATGAGTTGCCTCATAGATTATTTCAGACGTCTCTATGCTGAATGAAGCAAAGAATTTGTCTCCGTCCTGGGATATCGTCACGCTGTTAATCTTTCCGGGGAATCGAATTTCTTCTCTTAGCATTACCCAACCGAACTTAGGAACGTGCAAGTAGGGTTTATTGTCTGAAGCCCCGAAGCGTTTGTCCTTAATTTCAGAGCCTTTTTTTACGACGGCCATGTCTCCGCCGATGTAAAACGATCCCGAGCTGTATCTCTTCTTTTTAAAGACCGGAAAGCCTTTCCGTTTAGAAGGTGATTTGTCGCTTTTGAGGTCATCAAAAAACTGGGACAAGGCTCGCTTCAAAAAGATAAACGGCTGCTGGGAGGCATACTTTGTCACCTCCATGACAAAGGGATATTGCTTTCTTTTGATGTGATTGAATTCTTTCTTCAGCTCGAGAATGTCGATTTTTTCTTTTCGCTCTCTTTTTTCTTTTACGCGTTCTAAAGCCCAGTTCCACGTAAATCGAGAAACACCAAAAGCTTTACGGCAATAAGTCTTGAACTTATCGTTCGCCTTTAGTTCGATCTTGTGAGACAAAGTTACTGTCATTCTTAAAGCCTTAGAGCTGATCCTTTGCGGTTTCGGTTAATTTTTTTTAGAAGCTCTCGGTACTTTTTACTTCGACTTCCGTACAACTTGGCAGAAAAAACTGTGATTATTTCAAGAACATCCTTGGCTAGTTCTTCTTCAAATCCTACCGTTTCATCTCCCTTATTGAGAATAATAACCTCAACCCCCTTAGATTCACAGATAGAGAAAACCAGCTCCGCTCCGAATCTCAGCAGCGTATCTTTGTGAGTGGTGACCAAGCGTTCAACCTTGTCGTTAAGAAGAGCGTCCAGAAGTTTTTTCAATACCTTCTTAGTTCATTCCTGATTCAAGATCGGAAATGACTTCATAGGTAAAACCGTTCTTTGCGCAAAAGAGTTCCAATAATTCTATTTGTCGGCTTAAGTCTTCCCTTTACTCAATAGTACTCACCCGGGCATAGGCGATGGTTGTTTTCTGGTCTTCTTTAGTTTCCTGATTAGTCAATCCGGCAATAGAAAGAAGCCGACGTCTGCTGTAACGACGAGTTCGACCGACCGAAATGAAATCCGGAAGTAGTTTGCCCGTTTTCTCCCAATTGCGGAGAGTCTGGATTGAGACGCCAAGAATTTTGGACGCTTGACCAATCGGAATAAGATCAGTACTCATAATCTATAAAGAATTTATAGTTTTCAACACTACTGTCCAAAATAAATTTGAACGATTGACATAGCCCCAATGCAACCATGCTGGCGATCCGATAAATTTGATTTTTGCGAAATAAACAAACGGAACGCCAGCATGCAGAGATCAACGATATCTATGTTTGCTCAACTTGTCCAGCTTATGTGAGGGGGGGGGTTGAGTTTCAAAACTTGGTCAACAAGTACCAATCCGACAAAGGAGCAAAGGGCCTTACGACGTGGAGTCAATTTATTGCCATGCTCTTTTGTCAACTCACAGGAGCAGACTCATTGCGAGAGATTTCCGACGGTCTCTATTCAAGTCTTGGGAAACTCAGTCATATAGGTGCGACCGCGGTATGTCGCTCTACCCTGAGCTACGCCAACAGTAAGCGGCCCTATAAGCTTTATGAGGACTTTTATTACGTTCTTCTGGAGAAATTCAGACACGAGATACAAGGGCGCCTCGGAAATAAATTCACCAAGCCGGTCTTCAGTTTAGATTCCACGACAATAAGCTTATGCCTTCGCCTGTTTGAATGGGCTCAGCATCGCAGGCGTAAAGGCGGAATAAAGCTTCATACGCTTCTGAACAATGATACGTCACTGCCTGAAGTCATCGTGGAAACGACGGCAAAGACGAGTGATCTCAAAGGAGCCAAAGGAATATTAGAGAACATCCCTCCCGGCTCTATTGTGGTTATGGATCGAGGTTATAACGATTACTCTTTATTTAAAAGATTAACGGACAAGGGAGTAGTGTTTGTTACTCGTTTAAAAGACAATGCGCAGCATACGCCACTGCGTCGAGGACTTATCAAGGCCGACCCCGATGGCTGCTGAGGCCTTTACGAGATGAAATTTACGGGCGCTAAAGCCAAACTGCACTGCTCTGACACTAACTTCAGAGTCGTTCAATGGCTGGACAAAGAAACAAATCGCTGGTTTGAATTTCTTACGAATAGCCAAGAATTAAGCGCCACAGAGGTAGCTGATCTCTATAAGGAGAGGTGGCAGATAGAGCTTTTCTTTAAGCGGATCAAGCAAAACCTGGTCATCAAGACCTTTGTCGGAACAACCGAAAATGCCGTCATGACGCAGATTTGGACAGCTGCCATAGCGATCTTGTTGTTAGAACTGATGCGGCGGCGGTCAACTTATAAATGGACTTATTGCAGGCTGGCCAGATACTTCAAACTAAACCTTATGACCTGTAAATGCCTACTCCACTGGCTTAATCAGCCTGATATCAAGGAGTGGGAGAAGCCCCCGAAGCTTGCACAGCTTTCTTTATTTGATTAGCAGGGGCTTGTTTATGACTTTTAACTTTCTGAGACCCGGCTTAACTGTAAATGTTGAGGCCAAAGTCCAAGAACAAATTATTTTGGACAGCAGTGAGTTTTTAATATGTTTTTATAGATTAATTTTAGCAGTTAGAAGCCCGGGGAGGTCCTCGGGCCGTATATGTATACCTTAATGATCTAGCTATTTAACTTGATCTGCAGGCTCGTCTAATTCCACTTCAGAACGATGCGGAATAACCGGGTTCGGCTGACCTGTGTACCAGAGGTAAAACTGGTAAGCAAAACCGGAAAGTGCATACAAGCAGAAAAGGATAAAGACCATAAGAGCCGGATCCGTTGAAAGTACAAACAACAGAATCACAGCGGCGATCAGCACCCAGAAAGGAACGCTCTTGCCGTAATGGAAGCTCTTGCCGGAGTAGAACGGTGCGTTGCAGACCATGGTAAGACCGGCATAAACCGTAATAACCATTGCAAGCCAAGGCAGCCAGTCGCTGTTAACCGGCATTCTCTGGTCAACCGCAAGCCACACAAAACCTGCGACTAAAGCAGCGGCTGCAGGAGAAGGAAGACCCTGGAAGAAGCCCTTGTCAACAACATCTACGTTGGCATTAAAGCGTGCCAGGCGAAGTGCCGCACCGGCGCAGTATACGAAGGCGGCGGCCCAGCCCAAACGACCTAAGTCGTGAAGAGCCCACTGATAAACCACCATCGCCGGCGCCATGCCGAAAGCACACATATCGGCTAAAGAGTCGAACTGGACACCGAAAGAGCTCTGAGTGTGAGTCAGACGGGCCACACGGCCGTCACATCCGTCCAGGATCATGGACACGAAAATCGCAATAGCGGCTTTTTCAAAGTCGCCTGCCATCGCAATGATGACGGCATAGAAGCCTGAGAACAAACTCGAAAGCGTAAACAGGTTCGGAAGCAGATAGATCCCTTTCTTGCGGACGGTGTCAATGCGTTCGCGAACGATGGCCTTCGGAGTCACGCGAGGATGCGGACGAAAATTCCGACGGGCATGAAACTGTTTGGCTTTATCTCGTTGTATAGGCATTTAAGCATTCTCCTTCTTATTAGGACTGCTGCTGATTCTTTTCTTCTGTCGGTTTTTGTTCCACGGTAGGAGCAGTTTCTGGAGAAGCGATAACTTCGGCTGCATCTACGGCTTCAGCAACGGGAGCTTCCGCCGGAACTTCCGGTTTTTCTTCTTCCTGAGGATTCAGAAGCGCAAGCACTGTATCCGCAGCGCGAACCTTTTGCCCCACAAAGACAAGGACCTCAGAATTCAGGGGAACGTAGACATCGACGCGAGAGCCGAAACGAATGAAACCGAAACGTTCGCCGCGTGTGACTTCCTGACCGATATGAAGGTGGCAGATAATACGGCGAGCAATCAAGCCGGCGATCTGAACGCAGGTAATTACGGGGCCTTCATCGGACTTGATGATGATGGCGTTGCGTTCATTTTCGGAGCTGGCCTTATCCAAGTCGGCATTCAAGAATTTGCCGGGTTTGTAATAAATAGCCTCAACAGTACCCCCGATCGGGCTGCGGTTGGAGTGAATGTTGAACACATTCATGAAGGTCGAAATAAGAATTTCTTCCTTACCGGTGTAGGGATTCTCGACTTTTTGAACTTTGCAGATTCTTCCGTCAGCTCCCGAAAGAACGCTATGCGGAGTCTGACTGATCGCTCTAGGAGGATCACGGAAAAACTGTATGACAAAGACCAAAAGGACAAAGAAAATGAAGGAAATGAATCCTCCGATCAGCCACCATACTAACAGCGTAATAAAGATCGCGGCGCCGATGATTCCCCAACCTTCTTTAGCTAGGATGGGATATGAAGAATTTGATTTCAAACCTTTTCTCCTTAATAGGTTTATTTTTCGGAAAGGAGAAGGCGGACGGCCCTCCCCTTTTAACGGCCTATTTTAGACAAATTTCTTTGGATTAATACGTTTCAAGCCGTGAATGGTCGGTGAATGTAGAAAACTACTCGGCGCCTTCCGTCTTCAAGACAGCTGACACCGACATCGAGAGGTTGGATGTTCCGGCTTCAAAAACAGGTGTCTCCACAGTCTTAAACGCAGCGTTTGCGCCCATAGCTCTGGCCGCAAATACTGCCCCCTCCGGTGCGAAATCAAACGAATTGAAATTCAGCTTTTCAATACGAAGTGCATCAGGCGCAACTTTCATTGCTACTGCGATGGATTCAGCCTTCTTATTTAAGGCATCGATCACATCTTTTGAGAGCTGATCCTGTGCAGCAGCTTTCGCTTCCTCACTTAGAGAATATGAAACGTTTTCAAGTACTAGTTTTGCCTGCTGCCCGACCTGGACCAATGAGGCAACGCCGTTGACGTCTTCTGTCTCAACGATGATGTTTTGACGGGCTCGCCATCCTGTAATCACCGGAGCCTCCCCTTTCTTGGGATTAGTATAAATTGGCTGCGTGTAATATCCTCCGTTGCGGATCTTTGCGATTGATGAAAAATCTTTCACAGACTGCTGGGCCTCTGCCATGGTCTTATTGACTTCACTCTGCGCTGTAGCCAAGTCCTTGGCTTCAGACATGGTTGAGAAAACGATACGGGCCTTGTCGTTTGGGAAACTCTTCTGAACGGTAACGGGCAGATTCATTTCCATCCCTTTAGGCGCAGGTTTGAGATAAAAATCCTCGGCATTTACGCCCATCGCAGCCGCGGCTAAAATAGTAGCAGTCATAATCTTTCTAAGCATTGTTGATTTCCGAAAGAAATAATTTAGACACCGCCACCCTATCACAGCGTTGCCTACCTTGTGACCCTTCGTGCTCATTAACGGAACTTTCTTTTCCATTAAGGTAAAAAGTTTTAGTTCGCAAAAATAGTGTAACCTTGGGTATTTTTCTTCGACTTTCTCGTCAGAGATTGAAAGTTTTTTGAACTGTCATTCAGAAATATTTTGATGATTTGTATGATTTGAGGGAAATCCCGAGATGTTCGGTGAAACGGACAAATACCGTGTTATTTCCCATCAGTTAGGGTCAAGCCTAACTGACAAATACCAATTGCGATTGTGGGAAGCCCACTTAAAATCACAAATAAGGAGAAAAAAGTGAGCAATCGTTCAGCAGTCTTTGGCGGTGCCGGCTTCATAGGCACCAACCTGGTTTATCAGCTCATTGAAGACGGACAACAAGTCTTCAATTTTGACAATCTTTCCGGTCTCGGAAACTTGCTCAATATTGCCGAGCTCATGCAGCAAAGCCGTCACAGCTTTGCTCGCTGCGATATTTCCAATCCTGAGGAAATTCGTCAGGCATTGCTCATGGCCGCTGCCGATACGATCTATTTCTGCATAACCCCTAAAAACCCGGAAGAAGAATCCAGTTTGGAAAATTTTCGTACATTCTTTGAAACAGTCAAAGAATGGCGAAACGGCATGGCCGACACTAAGCTGCACAAGATTGTCGTAGTTGTCTCCGAGCATTACAAGCTTTTAGGAACTTACGGCAAGATGTACACCGGCTTACTTAAATTATTGGACGGTTATGCATCAGACGGCCTTCCGATCAGCAGTTTACTCGTACCGCCCGCATTCGGACCTTTCCAGCAGCCTGATAGTCCGATCTCCATGATCATTTATCGCGCGATTGAAGGTGAAACGATACCCGTTGTCAATCCGGAGGAAAAGGTTTCTGACCTCGTCTATGTCAAAGACGTGGTCGACGCCATTGTCTTGGTTGAAAAGAACGGAAAAATCGGCGGACACTATCATTTGACCGGCACCACCTCCTCCATGTCAAATATTGAAGCAGCTGACGTGATCTGCGATAGTTTGAACGAGGCCCTTCCGCCGCCGGTCGGTCGTTACCAGGCACTGATCGAAGAAGTTACAACTTCACTGATCGCATCTGATATCTCTAAAGATGAGTCAGCGCTTACAGTTCTCGGATTGCAAAACAAGACCTCTCTTGGAGAGGGTCTCAAAAAGACGGTAAGCTGGTATCTCAATAATCCTCGCTGGTACAACCAGTCCAGAACTCGTTTCTTCTATTTATGGCAGAATCCGGAAACAGTTCTCAAAATTGCTTAACCAGTGTGACCTGAAGAACCGATTTAACCCCCTCAGCTATTAAGAACAAGCCCCAGATGGTACCAAACTTCCGGGGCTTCAATCTAACTTCTAATTTTTTAGTATTTAATCCTATGTAGCAGGGCCGAAAACTCCTGCCCTCTTGATTTCTTGGACGCTACTTACCGACTTCCCGACCGGCAATCGTGCCAAAAATCAATGCATCGGGAACCGCATTACATCCGACACGGTTCGTCCCGTGGATACCGCCGGTAATTTCTCCTGCTGCGTAAAGACCGCGAATAGGACTGCCGTTTTTATCGAGTACACGGGTGTCTTCGTCGATCGTCACGCCGCCCATTGTATGGTGTACAGACGGAGTCATGACAGAGGCATAGTACGGGCCGCCGGGAAGCTTGTTTCCTTCCTCACAGCTCATACGGCCGAACTCATCACCCTTCTGTGTCTTGCAGAATTCGTTCCACTTCGCGACCGTACGCTTCAGATTATCCGGATTCATGCCAAGTTTTTTCGCTAGCTCGTCCAGCGTATCGGCCTTGAATGCTTTCTTCTGTTTAAGTAGGTCGGAAATCAAGATACCGTATGGCCCTCGTCCTTCTTTATCCTTTAACAACGTTTGTTCCGTACCAATAACATAGAAGACATGGTCAGGCTGGGCAAGGGCTGCCTTTGCAAGCACGTCTCTTCTGCCTTGTTCGTTTACGAAACGGTTGCCTTGCTTATTCACATAGATATTGGTCGACTCCACAATCTTATGGTTAGTTGCACCGGTTGCAGGATCAGTGGTCGGAAGTAGCTGGATATAGCCCATGTCCTTGAGTCCTGCCCCTGCCTTCACGGCCATATTAATACCGTCGCCGGTAATCGCAGGCATATTGGTCGTCTTGACTTGATTGTCCAGCTTTTTATCCCAAATTTCATCGTACTGATTGCGCATCTTCACATTTGCGCTAAAACCGCCAGTTGCCAAAATCACACCTTTAGAGGCATAAAGTGTGTAGTCTTTCCCGTCCGGTCCCGAAGCCTTAACTCCGACCACTGCTCCGTCTTTGGTAATTAAGGAACTTGCCGGCGTGCTCATCATGAAAGAGATCGGAAGTTTTTCTCCTTTGATGAGGTCGAGATACGTATCGATGTAGCCTACACCGGATTTGTAATTGCTTGCGCGGTGAGAACGCGGCCATAAAGCTCCGACAAATTGTGTCGGTTGTTTTTGCCAGACAAGGCCCATTCCGGCTAAAGTTTTTTGAATTGCCGGAGCCTCCTTTGTGAGCTTGTAAACGAGAGCTAAATTTGCCTTGTAATCTCCTGCTTTCCAGCTTTGAAGCGCATGGAGTTCGGGACTATCAAACAAGCTCTTTGAACCTGACTGCTTATAGGCATCCCATTGCTGTTTAACTTGACTGATCAGTTTTTCCTGAAGTTTATTTTTGGGTTTTTCACCCAGAAGTTTCTCGATAGATTCTTTCTGACCTTCCGTCATAGAAATAGGTTTCTGGCCTTCAGGATCCGCTGCATTGAAGCAGCCGCCGGAAACGGAGGTATTGCCTCCGGCAAAATGAGCTTTCTCAACGACTATCACATTGAGGCCGCGCTGAGCTGCAGCTACTGCAGCGGAAAGGCCTGCACCGCCGGCACCGACAACAATGACGTCAGTCTTCTCTTCAACTTTTGCTCCGGCCTTTTTCGGCTGAGGAACTGCCTTCGCATAATCTTTGGGATTCAAACCTGCTTGTTTGAGGCAGTCCTGTACCGCTGCTTTGATAGCGAATGTCGTTAAAGTTGCCCCCGCAACGTTGTTAACGTTGGTCGACTGATACTTGACAATGTCCTGAGGAATTTTGAGCTTCGGCAAATCGGCGACAGGGTGCGTCTCACTCCAATTGAGAACTTTTACATCCTCGATCTTGTTGTTAAGAATCTTAACTTGTACCGTAACATCACCGTTTCGTCCAAGAGTCGTTGCGGTATATGTACCGTCTTTAGCAAAAACAGCTGTTTGACTGCAGACCGCAAGCGTAACAGCTGAAACAATGAGGCTCGATCTTAGCTTCATAATTTCTCCTTGAATGGTTGTTTCGCTTAGCAAGCTTAATGGCTATACTCAAAACCAAGAAGCTTCAACTCCTGAATTACTTCTTAAAAAATGAGAATTAAAAAATGAAGCCAAGAGAAAATCTTTTATCGTGGCAAGTTTTTTTGACAACTGCTGAGACAAAGAACATATCCAAGACATCTGTCGAATTGGATATGGATCTGAAAACTGTCTCAAGAATAGTAAAAGAGCTTGAATCTGATCTTGGCTTTATTCTTTTTGACCGCTCCTGTCGGCCTTTCAAACTAACGGAAGGCGCTGAAAAAATCTTGCCGTTAGCAAAAGAACTGCTCCGGACCAAAAACAAGATCGAATCCAAGGTCCAAGATTTTCTCCTAAAACCAACTGAAATTCGCTTGTCTTTACCGGTGAACATGACAAGAGACGATCTCTTCGAGTTGATGGATAAATACGCAAGCGCGCACCCAAATCTGAAGATACGGCTCCTCAATGATTGCGACCATAAGCACCTTTTAGATAATGAAACAGATGTTGCCATGCTTCCGTACCTGCCCCCGAACGATGAGGATGAAATGGTTCTCTTTGACGCCGGCTTCAGCTACAACATGCTGCTTGCAAGTCCTGAATACATTCGCCGAAACGGGGCGCCACAATCATTAAATGAACTGAAAGTTCATCCTTTAATTCTTAGAGAAAGCAGGATTTACCCGATTACAAAGACATTAGAGCATGGTGACGCAAGAATTAACCTGGATTCGGAATTTAAACTTCGTTATCTTGGGGATGCTTTTTCTTGTAAAAGAGCCGCCCTCATGGGAGAAGGCATTGCGGTTGACCTTTCTCTCGCTTACTGCAAAGAAGAAATTGAGGAAGGCCGCTTAGTACCTCTTCTTCCGGGATGGCACAGACCAAAGTGGACAATGATTGTCGCAATTCGAAAAGCAGATGCAAAAGATAAGGCCGTCTGTGAATTTGCGCGATGGTTTGCGGATAGACAAAAAGAAGCATACCCGTTGCGTTGGAAGCCACTGTTTAACAAGTATCAAGTGACTCCCTGAGCTTTCTTTCTGAGAGGGCGCCCTTTCAGCCCCCAATTTGAAGATCCAGCATTCTCATTTTTAGTTTTCAGGCTTCTTCGGTGCTTTATCGACCCAGCGCTCGTCCTCCTCTTCTCCCAGGAACAGGGACTGGAAGCTTTGTGCCTTCATCGAAGGTGTGAAATCGAGCCCAGGCTGAACCAGAGCTTCAAATTTCGGATCGCTGATTGCTTTAAGAACAGACCACTTCACCGCCTTATTTAAGGTCTCCGCAACCCGGCGGCAACCGTCCTGCATGTTCTTCAGTCCGTCGGTGGGCGCGTTGTAAACCACATCCAGTTTCATTGAATGCCCGTTGGAGGAGAACAATTCCATGTTGATGCGCCAAGCTAAAAATGTCGGTTCTGCCTGAATCTTGACACTATCAATTAAGTTGTAGATTTTGACCTTAGGATTTTTTTGATTCAGGATTCCGGCCTGATTCAAGTCAGACATCAAGGCATTGCGCCAATAATTAGAAAATGCTCCGTTGATTGTTTTAAATCCTTCCTGGCCGGGAATAGGAATATTGTTTCCGGCACATTCAAGATCCATCGCCTTAACCACGCGTACCTGATCGACGGCAACATCTTTAACATCCAGCCGCTTCAAAATACGGGCATTCTGAGCCGTGACTTCATAAGGATAAGAAACGTAAGGCTCTGCAGTGTGACACCCCGCCATGACGAGTATGGAACTTGCTAAGGCAGCGGAAAAGAAAAGCTTTGGAATAGTTCTCATAAATCGGACCCTAATGTTTTCTGGAATTTTATTGGTTTCCGAGATTTTCGTCAGGGAACGAAGCAGGATTTTTGACTGCACGTTTTGGAACCTCGATAGGCAAATGCTACTGAACCCAAATACAATGAACCTAGAACAAAGGAGTAAAAAATGTTTTTTCAGTGGTATCGCTACTGCTTCAGTAAATATTTTACGTTTCAGGGGCGCGCTTCTCGTACTGAATATTGGTCTTTCACTATTATCAATCTTCTGATTTTATGGGCATTCTGGTTCATATCTAAGCTTGTTGACATCCCGGAAGATGCAATGTTTGACGGGATACCTGTTTTTCCGAAAGATCCTATTCTCGCTTTGATTTTCGGAAGCCTTTATTTGATTTTCTGCATAGCGATTTTCTTTCCGTCCCTCGCGGTTACGGTACGACGTCTGCATGACAGGAACCATAGCGGGTTTTGGGTCATTGCTCAGTTAATTCCGCTTCTTAATCTCGTAGTGTTACTGATGCTGCTCTTGCCATCTTCTCCGTACCCGAATTATTATGGGCTTCACGCACCGAGGTTTCCGGGAGAGAAAGTCCCCGAGCCCGGGGCGGATGTTTACGGTCCGTACGGAACTGTTGCCTACAGACCACAATCCAATGGAGACGAAACAGTGACACAGCAAAATCAGAATACGCCTGCAAAAGGTTCCGTCATGGACGAAATCATGCACGAAAATCTTGCTAACGCCGATGCTCAGGCCGGCCTCGAAGACAGACCGGCCGCGGCCTCACCGTCCAAGAGCGAAACTCATCGTCCGATGAGAGGAGAAGAATCGTCATTGGTTGCCCGGTTGAACAAACTCTCCGGAAAATAATCAATCAGTCTATTTAAGGCCGTCCAAGCGACGGCCTCTTTTATTCATCGGGATAAATCTGTTCGTCGTTTTTGACACGGTTCGATCCAAAGACAACCTTTACAGCGTCTCTAAGATTGTCTACTCCGATGATTTCAACATCGGGAATGTCACTTGCTTTATTCTTAAGAGGAACAATGATTCTTTTGAAGCCAAGCTTAGAAGCTTCCTTGATACGTTCCTGCCCCCTAGAAACCGGTCGAATTTCACCGCCTAAGCCGACCTCCCCAAAAATCGCCGTCTTACTGCTGACTGCCTGATTCGTCATCGAAGAAACAATCGCGATAAGCACAGCTAAGTCACTCGCCGTTTCATTGATCTTAATGCCGCCGACAGCATTCAGAAAAACATCTTGGTCATAGGTAGAAAGGGTCACATGACGATGCAAAATTGCAAGAAGCATCGTGAGACGCTGGGCATCGGTACCGACAGTAAGGCGTTTGGGATTCGGGAGCATGGATTTGTCAACCAAAGCTTGAATCTCGATAAGGATCGGACGCGTACCCTCTAAATTAATAAAGGTCACGCTCCCGGCCACACCTTCTCGTCTTTCTGCCAGAAAAAGAGCCGAAGGGTTTCTGACACCGCGCAACCCCTTGTCTGTCATCCCGAAAACACCGATTTCGTTGACAGAACCGAAACGATTTTTACACGCGCGAAGAATACGGTAATTCGACTCCGGATCCCCTTCAAAATAAAGGACAGTGTCAACCATGTGTTCCAAGACGCGAGGGCCGGCCATAGCGCCCTCTTTTGTGACGTGTCCGACGAAGATAACGCCGATGCCCTTTCGTTTGGCAATTCTCGTCAGCCGCGCTGCACATTCTTTAACCTGAGAAACAGACCCCGGCGCCGCACTTAAATCTTCGGAGAAAAGTGTTTGGATCGAGTCAATCACAACCCACTGGGGGCTAGTTTCTTCAATGATCGCTTCAATTTTTTCAAGCTGAATTTCGCTGATAAATTTGAGACCTTTAGTATTAACACCGAGACGCTGAGCGCGAAGCGCAACCTGAGTCGGACTTTCTTCGCCGCTCGCATAAAGGCAAACCTGACCCAAAGCAACCATTTTGCACATTGCTTGGAGCAGCAAGGTCGATTTTCCGATCCCGGGGTCACCGCCGATTAGCACGACGGAGCCTGGAACAAAGCCTCCACCCAGCGCCCTTTCGAGTTCGCTGAAGCCGATTAAGATTCTCGGGCTTTCCTTTGCTTCAATTTCTGATAAATCGAGAATATCGCTGGTCCCGGCAAGGGCTGTCCTGCCTCTTGCCGAGGAAGTTGCAGCGGCCTGTTCTGCCCGCGCATAACGATTAGAAGACTCCGCTTCGATTCGGAATTCTTTCATCGTGTTGTAGGCTTTACAGGAAGGACACTGTCCGAACCATTTCGGAGCATCGTATCCGCACTCTGAACACACCCATGCGGTTTTCGTTTTGGATTTACTTGCCATATCTATTCTCGAACAATTCGGCTCTATTCTAAAGACTCTAATCTAACCAACAGTGCGACGGTTTACGCCGCAACATCAATTCTTGTCGATGAAATAATCGCTCAATCAAAAATACATCGTGAAAAAATGATCCTTTACAGTCACGCCTAGGTGAGGACCAGATCTTTCATTCGTCAAAAATAAGGTTCGGAGTAAAATTCAGGTTCAAGATATTTCGAGTAAGCAATAAATGGCAAACCCCTCTATCTCTTTTACAGACAGGTACAGTTCGACGCTCCAGCCGCTGCTCCTGTTGGTTACGGACTACTTGGCTATTATTATTGCCGAGTGGTGTGCCGTCGGAGGCAGGGACATTGTTTTAGAGTTACTCGGAAGAAAGAACGATTGGTTCGAGCTGAACAATTTTTATTTCTACTTGTTTGTACCTCTCATTTTCATGGTTTTCCTCCACTGGGGCAGAACCTATATTCGTTTGCTTTCTATCGGGGAGATGATTCGGAGAACCTTCTACTCGGTAATCTATGCCATTGTCGTCTCTATTGTCGTTTTATTTATCGCGGGGAAAGCTCCTGTCGTTTCGCGCCTTTTTATTGCATTCTTAGGCTGTTTTGTTTTCGTTTTTGTTTGCGGCTCTCGCCTTCTTATTCGTTACCTCTGTAACCGTGCCAATATCCTTTTAGAACCGACGATCATCATCGGATCCGACGACACAGCAAAACGCGTCTTGAACTATTCCGCGACAAACTCCTTTTTTGGAATCAAAGTCGTAGGAATTATCGATGATAAAACTTCTGGGACCGCCCTCGAAGGAAAATACCCCCGGCTCGGCTCTACGGACAAGGCCGCAAGAATTATCCTTCGGACAGGAGTACAAAACATCCTGATCCTGGCCCCGAGAATGGACAAACGGCGGCTTTACACACTTATTGATGAAATTTTTCCTCTGGTTAAGAATATTTCTTTCGTACCGGAAACGGAGGAGCTGCCTGTATCCAATATGGAAATGCACAGACTATATTCTGAAAATCTTGTCGTCATTTCCGTTAAAAATAATCTTTCACGGTGGTACAACCAATTCTTTAAGAGAGCATTCGATCTATCGGTCGCAACCGTCGGGACGATTGCGATTTCACCGATTCTTTTAGGGATCGCCATTGCCATCAAAGCCTCAAGTCCGGGACCGGCCTTTTACGCTCATCGGCGTATCGGTAAAGACGGTATTTATTTCAACTGTTATAAATTCCGCTCAATGGTGGTCGACTCCGACAGGTGCTTACAAGAATATTTACGTGCCAACCCTGAAGCGGCAAAAGAGTGGGAAGAGACGCATAAACTCAAGCATGATCCGAGAGTGACTAAGATCGGAGCATTCCTTCGTAAAACTTCGCTTGATGAATTGCCTCAGCTTTTTAATGTCATTCGCGGTCAAATGAGTCTTGTCGGCCCAAGGCCTATCGTGGATGAGGAAGTCATTAAATATGACGTCTTCTTTTCCGATTACACAATGGTTAGACCCGGGATGACAGGCTTATGGCAGACAAGCGGTCGAAGTGATACCTCCTACAGTCGCCGAGTCCGATTGGATGCATGGTATGTGCGCAATTGGAACATCTGGCTGGACATCAGTCTACTGGTTAAGACTGTGAGAGTTGTCCTATCCTCCCACTCCGGAGCTTATTGATCTCGACTGGAAGATTATATAAACAATGAAATTTTTAGTCACCGGCGGCGCGGGTTTTATCGGCTCCTGCTTTATCCTTCAAAGGATTGCAAACGGAGATTCCGTTCTTAATCTCGATAAGCTAACTTACGCAGGCAATCCTGAAAACTTGTCCTCAATAGCCGAACATCCAAATTATTATTTTGTCCAAGGAGATATTGCCGACAAGTCTTCGACCGCAAAAATATTCCGCGACTTCAAACCGGAGTTTGTCGTTAACTTTGCAGCAGAAAGCCACGTAGATCGCTCTATCTTAGAGCCAGAAGCCTTCCTTCAAACCAATGTCATTGGCACTACCCGTCTACTCTCTTCGGCCTTGGACTACTGGAATCATTTGTGCAAAGCCGGAAAGGACAGTTTTAGATTTCTTCATGTTTCCACCGATGAAGTGTTTGGTTCACTCGGTAAGAAAGATCCATCCTTCACGGAATCGAGTCCTTACAGACCCAACAGCCCCTACTCTGCTTCCAAAGCGTCCGCAGATCATTTCGTCCGTGCTTTTAATCGGACCTATGGACTACCGACGTTGATAACGCATTGCTCTAATAATTACGGCCCTCGGCAGTACCCTGAAAAACTAATTCCACTTATGGTATTAAATGCTGTCGCAGGAAAAAACCTTCCTGTTTACGGTGACGGGTCGAATATTCGGGACTGGATCCATGTTGAAGATCATTGTTCTGCTATTGATCTTGTTGTCAGGAACGCAGCTCCCGGAGCCGTGTATAACATCGGCGGAAATTCAGAGTTTTCAAACTTAGAGATTGTTCGGGCAATTACTGAAATCCTTGATGAGGTAAATCCAAGAAGAGACGGCTGTTCGTACTTCGATCAGGTTCGTTTCGTTAAGGATAGGCCCGGACATGATTTTCGTTACGCCATAAACAACAACAAAATATTTAAAGAACTCGGATGGAGACCATCTCATTCATTCCACACAGGACTCAGAGAGACAGTGGTCTGGTACTTAAATAATCCGGGATGGATTAAGAACGTCAAAAATAAACACTACAGTGACTGGATGAAATTAAATTATGAAGACAAGCGTCCAAGGAGCAGTTGATCCTCTTGGGCCCTCCGCCGCTCTTTAGGATTTCTTGCTTACTAATTATGAGAATCAAACATTTCGAGATTGAAGGTTTAATTGAATTTTTTCCCGATATCCATAAGGATGACCGCGGGTGTTTTGTCGAAACATGGCAGGAAACTCGTTATCAAAAACTTGGTATTTCCAGTCATTTCGTTCAAGACAACTTTTCTTTTTCATCCTATGGAACGTTAAGAGGACTACATTTTCAGAAAAAATATCCGCAAGGGAAGCTCATTACCGCTATAGAGGGCGAAGTCTTTGACGTCGCTGTAGATTTAAGAAGAAGTTCTCCGACCTTTGGAAGATGGCAAAGCGTTGTTTTAAACGGGATAGACAAAAACCAACTTTGGATTCCTCCTGGGTTTGCCCATGGTTTTTTCGTTTTAAGTCCTAAAGCCTTAGTCACCTATAAATGCACTGACTTTTATCATCCCAGCGATGAGGGATGCATTAAATGGAATGATCCGGTTGTCGGAATTGATTGGCCAATAAATACAAATCCGACACTAAGCCCCAAGGACGCTTGCGCCCCGTCCTTTCGAACCTTCACCTCAGGTTTAGTCTCATGAAGATATTGATTACGGGGTCAACCGGTTTGCTTGGGAGAGAGCTTGTCAAAAAATTCAGCCGACACTCGCTTCTCCTCCCGTCTTCAAACGAACTTAACGTCACAAATGCAGCCCAGGTCTACCGTTTTTGTCGGGAGAACAAACCCGACGTCATTATCCATAGTGCTGCTTATACAAATGTAGATGCGTGTGAGATAAACCCTGAACTTGCTTTCGCTGTAAATGCAGATGGCAGTAAAAACATAGCTCGAGCCGCTTACGAGTCAGGTGCCAGACTCGTTGGAATTTCAAGTGATTATGTTTTTGACGGAAAGCTTAACAGGCCTTACAGCGAATACGATGTCCCCTTTGGCCCCTTGTCCGTTTACGGCCAAAGTAAACTGTTAGGCGAGCAAAACATCCAAAGCAGCTGCGATAACTGGGCGATAGTGAGGATTAGCTGGCTTTATGGTGAGGGCGGTAAAAACTTTGTCTCGACAATGCTTAAAGCCGCTAGAAGCGGCTTGCCTGAAATAAAGGTCGTAAATGATCAAATCGGGAATCCAACGAGCACGGTTTCTGCAGCTGCTACGATTGAAAGACTTCTTGAAACTGATTTCCGGGGGATCGTCCATGCAACCTGTGAAGGTGAGGCCAGCTGGTTTGACTTCGCTCAAGAAATATTTAGGGTTGCAGGTATCAATCAAAAAGTAGTTCCGTGCACTACAGAAGAATATCCTCGCCCAGCGCCCAGACCACGAAATTCGAGACTAGAGAACCGAGTTCTTCGAGAGCTGCAGCTTCCTCCGATGTTGGATTGGCGAAAAGAACTTAGCTTGCGAATGGGGTCGCTCATTTAACATACCTTGAATTTTCCTTTAAGACCTCGGATAAATACGGCGGGATTGTTCGGTCTTTGGTCGGCCGATATGTTTTGTCTAAAAACTCCAACGCTCCCGCAGCATTAATTAAGACAATGCGGTGAGGCTCAACGAAAGCGTCCCGACTCCAGCCTGTGGAATACACCCAGTCTCTTCTTCCTGCTTCTTTCCAAATAGAGGTTCCGACCGAGTAATCCTGAGTGGGGTTAGAACATCCAAGCACCTCCGGCAGAAGAGTAGGAACTAAATCCAAGTGTGAAGTCACATACTCAACATTGGCCGATTTTTTACCAGGCCAATGGATCACCAAGGGAACTTTTATCTGAGCGTCTGTAAAGTTTCCGCCGTGCCCCCAAAAATTCAGTTTGTTGTCATTAAATTCATCGCCGTGGTCTGAACTGATCACTACTATTGTGTTGTCTAACAAGTTCTTGCTATTTAAGTAATTCAAAACCTCTTGAATCAAATCGTCCGTATAACGAACGGCGTTTTTGTATCGAGCAAGATAGGGAGCAGGATCGAATGAGTTATTCAGCTCCATATGATTGACCGATTTCCAGTAAGGTTTGAAGACTTCGTATTTTTCGCCCGGAGGAAACTGGTATCCGTGTACAGAATCTAAGAATATGAAGCTGAAGAAACGAGATCCCGGTTTTAGTCCGGATTGCCATTTTTTGAAATCTTCCACAGCAAAAGCATCAGACTCCACCGACGAATCCCCTCGGGGGTATACGTTCAGATCGCGAACTGTAGAAAAAATTGACTTATGGAACTCGGGCATATTTAAGGGAGCTCCGGTAAAAATACCGATTTCATAATTTCGCTTCTGCAGCGCTGAAATTAAAATCCCCGGTGTTCCGGATGTCAGAGAACTTGTCCAATATTTTCCCGGCAGCCCCGTGAACAAAGAAAAAATGCCATGCCTAGTGTTATTCCCGTTCGAGTAATGGTTCTTGAATCTGACGTTTTCTTGTGCAAACTTCCACGTATTCGGCATGACTTCTTCCGTGAGCATGTCGTACCTTAAGGTATCAACAAACAAAAACAAGATGTTGTAGTCTTTGTCAGGGCTGCAATTGAGAGAATTCAAGGGATAGTCCATCAAACCACCCTCACTTAGGCTCACTTTTCTTGTATCTATCGCTTTTTTGTCAATTAACTCGAACTTTTGAAGCAACGTATTCATCCTTAAGGGTCTAGCTAGAGGTACTTTGTCGAAAACAGAAGTCAAGCGATTATTGAAATTTGCGAAACACCAGGAATATATGAAATTAGAAATAACGAACCCAATTAAAACGGCAGCAAACAAACTATATGTCAACTTTCTGTATTTTGAGAGACATAGGGAGAGTCTGGCAAAACCGTACGAAAGAATTACGATCCCGAAGACCAGTGATGCTATTTCGCCAGCCATCTGCGGCGAAAAGGAAACGATACGACCACCTCCGAAAATTGTCATTTGAATCATTGCAAAATTCAAATGGGTGCGATAGAGCGGATAAACAAAAGAATCGCTTAAGAGATAGATTAACAGCAAAGAATCAATGAGGATAAAAATTGCTATTGAAGTTTTCCTTAGGTTCTTAAGCAAAGGGTAAAATAGCAGGGCGAACTCTAAAAATAGAGTAACAAAGCAGAATAAGCCTAAAGTGTAACTTCCGAAAGTTAGGATTTGAGTACAATCCCAACCTCCCAGCAATCCAGCATTGCTAGTGCTTTTAAAGCCCAGCGCAACAGCACAACTGCCAATC
>ERZ791903.1599-NODE-1599-length-20731-cov-3.602002_pt1 | contig 20731 bp, 18 predicted proteins | sample MGYA00510148_ERZ791903 | MGnify/ENA primary metagenome ERZ791903 (study PRJEB30046, sample SAMN00792080) | human gut metagenome | study: EMG produced TPA metagenomics assembly of the A metagenome-wide association study of gut microbiota in type 2...
GGGCGGCGGATCCGGTTCAGGCGGAGGCGGTGACGCAGCCGGCGGCGGCGCGAGCGGAGGCTGGTAAAAATGTCTATCGGAAGAATTCTTAAACATTGGGTGATGTCTCCCGTCCCTGTAACCCTGGCATTCCCGCAGTCTTCTCTGGATGCCGTCACCAAGTGCATTGAAGAATGCGAACAACGGACAAGTGCTGAGTTCCGACTCATCATTGAACGCAGCATCCCTGCTAAAGGTTTGCGCGAAAACGTCACTGACGCCCAGCGAGCCAAAGAGCTTTTCGGCCGTTACGGCGTCTGGGACACGGAAGACAACAACGGCGTTTTAATTTATTTAAACCTCTCAGACCGCGCGATTGAGATTTATTTAGATCGAGGAGCGGCACGAGAGGTTACACAGACCCAGCTGGATGACATCGTCAAACAGATGGAAATCGCATTTGCCGATAAGAAGTTCGAAAAAGGCGTCTGTCAGGCATTCAGATCGTTAGCCGCGATCCTCTCTAAGCCTTTCCCGAACAAACCTGTTCAGGATCCGGTACCCAATACGCCGGTTGTTCTCTAATACTCGGTACTATCAAAAGCCGCTCGAGTTTTTCTCCGGCGGCTTTTCTTTTAACTGATCTCTTTTCCTCCGAACTACCCGCGCCAAGTCGTTAAAGATTTAGAACATCCGTCCGGGAGTCAACGCAAAAATGCTCATTCCAAGTTGCTAAAATGTTGGCTCCTTTTTATTTCTCTATGAATTTCATCGTCATGGAACTGTCTGCTCTTACCGCAATCTCTCCTCTCGACGGCCGCTACGGACGCCAAACTGCCGAACTCCGCGACATCTTTTCCGAATTTGCACTAATGCGTGCTCGTGTCACGGTTGAAGTTGAATGGCTCATCGCCCTCTCCGAATTCAACCTGCCCGAACTTAAAGATCTTTCCGAAGAAGACAAACTTTATCTTCGCGGATTAGTCAGCAGCTTCTCCATTGCCGACTGCCAGGCGATCAAAGACATCGAAAAAACCACCAACCATGACGTTAAAGCCGTTGAGTACTGGATCAAGGGCAAGATGACCGTCAATGAACATCTTGCTGCCGCCAGCGAATTCGTTCATTTCGGCTGCACGTCTGAAGACATCAACAACACTTCTCACGCCTTGATGCTTTCTTCCGGCCGTCAGCTTCTCTGCTCTCATCTGCAGCTGATCATCGATAAGCTCAAAGGTTTCGCTCACGAATGGGCCGGTGTTTCCATGCTCTCCCGCACCCATGGCCAGCACGCCTCTCCGACTACCGTCGGTAAAGAGATGGCCAACGTTGCCGCTCGTCTCGAATTCGCCGTCCAGGCCATCGAAAAGGTGAAACTTCTGGCCAAGATGAACGGTGCCGTCGGCAACTACAACGCTCACATGATCGCTTATCCGGACAAAGACTGGCCTGCTTTCGCTCGCAATGTTGTTGAAAACCGTCTGCACCTGACGTTCAACCCCTACACAATTCAGATTGAACCGCATGACTATATGGCAGAACTCTTCAACGCCATTACTCGTGCCAACACGATCCTGATCGACTTAGACCGTGACATCTGGGGCTACATCTCCTTGAACTACTTCAAGCAGCAGCTTAAAGAAGGTGAAGTCGGCTCTTCCACGATGCCGCATAAGGTCAATCCGATTGACTTCGAAAACTCCGAAGGCAACCTCGGCATGGCTGACGCTTTCTTTACGTTCCTCGCTCAGAAGCTCCCGATCTCTCGCTGGCAGCGCGACCTGACTGACTCTACTGTTCTCAGAAACTTAGGCGTCGCCTTCGGCTACAGCATCGTCGGCTACACCGCTCTGGAACGCGGCATGAACAAACTTCGTCTGAACGAAGAAGCCATTGCCGCCGATCTGGATCAGTCCTGGGAAGTTCTGGCCGAAGCTATCCAAACCGTGATGCGCCGTTACGGTGTTCCTCATCCGTACGAACAGCTCAAAGCTCTTACCCGCGGTAAAGGCATCAGCCCTGAAACCATCCATGAGTTTGTTGCAGCGCTGGACATTCCTGAGGATGCCAAAGCCTCTCTGCAGAAACTTACACCGGCCACTTACATCGGCTTAGCCGAAACTTTGGCTAAGGAAATCTAAGTTTTCCTCTTGTGAAAACGCCGGCTGTTCTTCTCGAGCAGCCGGCGTTTTTATTTGATAGAAAAAATTTGATACTTAGAGGATAAAGTTCGTAAACAGAATCGTGCACCAAATGATCGCGCAAATCGTCAGGGCGAGTAAGACGGCCGCACTTCCTAAGTCCTTAGCTTTGCCGGACAGAGGATGAATTTCTCCGCCGAATCGATCAACCACTGCCTCGATCGCCGAATTCAGGATCTCGACAATAAGAACAATGAATAGCCCCAAGACCAGCAGCAGTTTCTCAACGGTGGTCACCGGGAGGAGAACCGCGACAGGCAGCATGACACAAGCCAATATCGCCTCTTGGCGGAAAGCCTCTTCTGTCTGCCAAGCGCCTCTGAAACCCTGTGCGGAATACTTGGTTGCATTCATCAGACGGCGTAATCCGGTCTTGCCTTTAAGTTCGGAAGCGTCTTTCGGCTGGTGTTTTTCCATTTTGTTCTCTTCTCGTTGATCGTGTCTGAAATCTTAGCAAGGATACAGGCACCAACAAAAAGACCGCCGAAGCGGTCCGTGAAAAATGACGAAATTAATCGTTCACTTTCTGTCTTAACACGCCTTCGCTGTAAAGGCGAGCCATTTCAGAAAGCGGCAGCGGCTTGATCTTAGAAGCTTGACCTTCGCAGCCGAAAGCGATGTAGCGGGACTTGCACATTTCAACGGAAGCGGCGCGGGCTGCTTTCAGGTAGGCGCGCGGGTCGAATGCTTCGGGGTTTTCAACAAAGTACTTGCGGATGGCAGCAGTCATGGCCAAACGAATATCGGTATCGATGTTAACCTTGCGAACACCGTACTTAATAGCTTCGACGATCTCTTCAACAGGAACGCCGTAGGTCGTACGGAACTGACCGCCGTATTTACGAATTTCTTCCAGGTATTCCTGAGGAACGGAGGAAGAACCGTGCATCACGAGGTGTGTATTCGGGATACGGGCGTGAATTTCTTTCACGCGTTGAATCGAGAGGATGTCTCCTGTCGGCTTGCGGGTGAACTTGTAAGCGCCGTGGCTTGTGCCGATAGCAATCGCCAGAGCGTCAACCTGTGTTTCTTCCACGAACTGAGCAGCCTGATCCGGATCGGTGAGCAGCTGATCACGTGTCATTTCAGCATCGGTGCCGTGGCCGTCTTCTTTGTCACCCTTCATGGTTTCCAAAGAGCCGAGGCAGCCGAGTTCGCCTTCAACGGAAACACCGACCTTGTGCGCCATGTTAACGACTTCCTTGGTAACGTTGACGTTGTAGTCGAACGTGGAGATCGTCTTGCCGTCGCTCATCAGAGAGCCGTCCATCATCACGGAAGAGAAGCCGAGATTGATGGCACCTTGGCAAACTGCCGGGCTCTGGCCGTGGTCCTGATGCATACAGACCGGAATATGCGGATAGGATTCAATAGCTGCCTTGATCAGGTGTTCAAGGAAAACTTCACCGGCGTACTTGCGAGCGCCGGCTGAAGCCTGCATGATGACGGGCGCGTTTACTTCGTCCGCAGCCTGCATGATGGCCTGAACCTGTTCAAGATTATTAACGTTGAAAGCCGGAATACCGTAGTTATTTTCTGCTGCGTGATCAAGGAGTTGACGCAACGACACGAGAGCCATGTTTTGATCTCCGAATATTAATCCAAAGGGATTCTTGACCGAATCCGTAATCTGTTAATTCTAACCAAATACGATCGGCACCTTCAATAACAAAACTGAGCTGTAGCAATATTTTGCGTTTCAGTTTGCACTACTCAGAGAGCTCTTCCATCACTTTTAGGCACGACAAAAGTTCATCCCGAGTGTGCACGCCGAATTTCTTATAAAGATTCAGCCGATGCCCTTGAACCGTTCGTTCCGAAAGTCCCAAACGATCTCCGATTTGTTTGCTCGTCAGTTCCTGGACCAAGAGTCGGACGATGCCTTTTTCTCGTTCACTCATTTCATGAAAGACGGCTGCGATTTCCTGCGGGCTTTGTCCGCTGTTTTTCACATTCCAGCGATTCCAGCAGTTCTCCAGCACGGCATCCAGTTTTTCAGCTTCAATCGGCTTTTCCAGAAAATCAAAGGCTCCGCGTTTTAAGGTACGTACAGCGGTTTCCACATCGGCGTAACCCGTGATAATGACCACGGGAAGCTGAACGCCGTCGGAAAACAATTTTTGCTGGAGCGCTAGACCTGACATGCCGGGCATGCGGATATCCAGCAAGATGCATCCGGGAATGAGCATATTGTCTTTCTGAAGAAATTCTTCAGCAGAAAGATAGTCCACAGAACTCCAGCCAAGACATTTCAGCAAAAATGTCAGGCCGGTCCTTACGCCGACATCGTCATCAACAATTCGAATAAGAAATCTCTTTTTTATACCGGGATCGATGGTCATATTTTTCTCTTCAGACGTACAGTTACTTTCAGGCCGCCTTGATCACGCGGAGCATATTGGATGACGCCGTTCATCGCCTCCAGTATGGATCTGACGACAACCAGCCCTAAGCCCAGTCCTTCGGACTTTTCGCTCTTAAAGGTTTGCGTACCGAGCTTCGCGACATCTTCCTCAGAGAGCTTTCTGCCGCTGTTTTCTACCGTCAGAATCGCCGAATCCTCATCCGTTTCCAATACAACCCAAACCTCAGGACATTCCACTTTTTGGCTCTCTTCCATTGCATTTTTCAGAAGATTCCAGAAGAGGATTTCCGTTTCTACCGGATCGCCCTCAACATCAACATTCGGCGCACACTTAACATCGACGGCAACACTGTTGTGGAATTTCATCTTCAGTGTCTGCGTAATTTCCTGAACGATACTTGTCAGATCTACTCGAGCCTCTCTTGTCACGGTCTTTGTAGAGTAGTCGCGAACTTTGTTGACGATCTGAGAAGCACGCTTTAATTCATGCTCCATCTGTCCGAGGCTAAAGTCGAGCATTTCTTCGTCCGGGACCCTCTTTTGTTTACGAAGGGCCTTCAGCCCGTCTACAAAATATTTGCATGCAGCTAAAGGCTGATTCATCTCATGCGCGAACATAGAAGAGAGCTGTCCCACCAGATTGATTTTTTGCTGCGTCTCTATTTTCTCCGCAAGCTCTCTGGATTTCTCCAAAGTCCTCCTTCTGCTTGCTTCTGCTGCCAAGAGTTTTGCCGTAGCGCGATCAACCAACTTCTGAGCGCGCCAGCTGTGCACCACCAGGCCGAGGATTCCTAGAATGACAATAACAAACGCCGGCCAGAACTCAGTCAGCACCCGTCTTACCGACCACTCCCGAAGGTATCGGTAGGGTCCGACTTTTAAAGATCGGTACAAGTCGTCGATCGGCTTGAAGTCAGTTGCAATCGACCAGGCCTGTCCGTCTTTCTCCGGTTTCATCGACAGCAATGCGAGCGTCATCTCTCTGGCTAATTCAGGATCCACTTTATATGTGGCGGCAAATGTGTTGTTCGGATAAGCACGCGTAGAGTGAAGACATTTAATCGGTCCGGGTTTCGCTCCGATGACCTTGAGTTTATCCATCACCGCGATATTCTGAAGTTCGTACTCTTCCAGCCAGCAGGCCCTGACATAACCGACGTCGCCTTTGCCTGCAATGATGTCATTGATAATTACAGAGGCCGTTTCACCGGCAAAAATGACTTTTTTAAAGAATTTTTCGTGGTTGTAGCCGCGGTTCTCCAGTTCGGCCATACCCGTTCGATAGCCGTGAAACGCCGTCTCGTAGTTGGCCACCAGGATCTTGCCTTTCATGTCTTCAAACTTAGTGATGTCCTTCCGCTCTCTTCGCGTAAAAAAGACACCCGCCGTCCCGAAATTCGGTTTGGTTTTGGCTGCGGTCACAATCGTGGCCAAGTCTCGAGCGCCGAAGGGACGCATCCGATAGAAGAAACCGGAGCTCGCAAAAAAGAAGTCGATTTTGCCTTGTTCAACGGCTTGCTCTAATTCCGAAGACTGATAAACCCTGGCTGTGACCTTTCGGGGCGCAAAAAAGTTTTGAAGGTGCTTGAGCGTCGGACCAAAGTTCATGTCCGTGCTCAGAGGCGGGGAAAAATGAATCAGTCCGATCGTTATCGGCGGCTCGGCATCTGCAGCCGCTGAAACTGAAATGAAGATTGAAAAAACAAAAGCAAATAACGATCGAAGCATGCGATTGAATTAGTTCTTGTCACCGTGGCAGGAAGAGCACTTCTTCAACTGATAATTATGGTGACAGGCGTAACAAGGTTCAAGAGATGCACTGGTATCCTTGTATCCGGGTTTCGGAGGCATCGAATGCTGAGCATGGCAGTCAATGCATTCCGTTGCGGCTTTTTCGGGACCGCCGGCATGTGGAATCCATACATGAGGGTTTACGGGACCGCTATCAGACTGCGCCTGAACGTTTTTCTTGATCAAATCGTCAAAAGTCGGTCCGTGGCAAGCCAGGCACTGCTCTTTTTTCATCGCTTCGGGAGCGTTCTGAGCAAATACGGCGCCGGCTAGAAACAAGGAAAACAAAGCGGGAAAAATAACTTTTATTGTCTTCATTTTTTCTCTGCCGGCGGTTTCCCGCCGGCATCTTTCGGTTGACAGTTAGTTGGCTGCTGCGTGTTCACCGGCCCAGCGTCCCGGCATGATGGCGCGAGGCATACCGTTGCCGACATAGAGACCGCCGGCCGTTTCACCTGCGGCATACAAGCCCTTGATCGGTTTCATGTCTTGTCCAAGAACCTGAGCATTGTCGTTAATGGCCAAACCGCCCGTCAGGTTGTGGACGCAGAGGACTAAGCGCACGGCATGGAAAGGACCCTGCTCGATTTTCTTCGTGAGGCTTTCAGCCGGTTTATCAAAGTCATCATCTTTCTTAGCGTCTACAAAGCCGTTGTAGCGAGCAACCGTCTGCTCTAAGTTCGGCTGATTGGTTAACTTGGCCAATTCGGCAAGCGTCGGAGCCGTGAAGGCATAACCTTCTTCACAGGTCGGAGCCTTTGTATCCCAATGGTATTTCTTAGCGGTGGCATCATCGAACACCGTCCACAAGAACTGGTCGGGCTGTGCAAGGGCTGCGTCATAGAAGGTGTAGCCGCCGAGGTTGGCTTTATCGAGCTCTTTCACAAAGCGGTCACCGGACTTGTTCGTGAAAATCACCTCAGCCCAGCGAGGACCGGAAATGCCGAGGCCAGGCGCACCGTACTTGCTGCCCTTCGGGAAGCCGTAGTGTGCTGTACCGAACTTGCGGCGAAGATGAGGCGTGTCTTCACAGCGATCACCGACATACATACCGCCGGCTCTCATACCTGCAAGGATTGCACTGCCGTCCGGAGCAACGAACGGATATCCGGTGGAGATCATGTTTTCCGTGAAGCGAGGATCGGTTAAGCGTCTGAGCTGCGGATTTGCTTTCCAGCTTCCGCCGGCGAGCACGACACCCTTGTTGGCCTTAACTTTCATGATCGAACCGTCGGGTTTTTGAACCTTAGCACCGACCACGGCCCCCTGATCGTTAACGTAGACGTCTACGACTTTATGTTCCAAGAAAATCTGGCCGCCTTTGCCGGTGAAGTATTCGTAGTAAGGCATCATGATGCCGCGTCCGGTCATGAATCCGCCTGTCGGCTGCGGTTTGCGGCCGCCTTCGCCGGAGTCTTTCCACCAAATATGATGGTAGGACTCGTGATGCTGAGAGTCATATTTACCGGGTTTAGTGAATGTCGGGAGAAACTTCACGCCGTGTTCTTCCAACCAAACCTGAGTTCCCGGGCACCATTCGGAATACTTCTTGACGAGTTCCGGCGTGTTCTTGCGATATTCGTGATGTGCCGGATTGGTCAGCTTCTTATAGAGCTGCTCGGGCGAGTCTTCTACACCGTGTTCTTTCTGCGTTCTTGTTCCGCCGCCTAAGGCGATGATGCCGCCGTTAATGATGGCGCAGCCGCCGTAGTTCTTGCCTTTTTCCATCACAAGAACTTTAGCGCCTTTGTCGAGGGCAGAAATGGCGGCAGACATGCCGGCAATTCCGGAGCCGGCGACTAAGACATCGGTTTCTGCATCCCATTTAGCGGGAAGCTGGGTTGTCGCAACATCGGCTGCCGATGCGCGATCAGAAATGAAGGCACCTGCTGCAGCTGCACTAGAAGCGGCTAAAAAGGAACGACGTGTTGTCATGTTTTTTCTCCTTGAGTTGTTTTTGAACTTCAAGAAAATTGTCGTTCCGGTACCTACTCGAGTAACTTGATATCAATCAAGAAAAGTTAAGATTGATCTAAGGATAATCACTAGCCCAGTCTTGATTTGTGGCCGAAACCTTTCAGAATTCCGTTTCCGATGGCATAAGCCAATTTACGCTGGAAGGCTCGCGTACGCAGCTTCTTTTCCTCTTCAGGATGCGACAAGAAGGCCGTCTCCACAAGCACCGAAGGAATATCCGGCGCCTTTAATACAGCAAAGTTTGCCTGCTCTACTTTTCCACGGTGCAGTTGATTGATTCTCGAGAGTTCGTTCAAAATCCGAGCGCCGTAAACCATACTGTCCGAAACCTGAGACGTCATAGACATATCCATCAGGATTCGAGCAATCTGCTTGTCTTTATTGCTGAGGTTAACGCCGCCGATCAAGTCGGCATCATTCTGCTTGCGGGCAAGCCAGCGGTTCGCCGTAGATACCTGACCTCTGGTATTCAACACGTAAAGAGACGATCCTCTCGCCGTCGGCTTAACCCAGGCGTCGGCGTGGATCGAAACAAAGAAGTCTGCTTTGGCCGCACGCGCCTTCTGAACTCTTCTCTGGAGCGGAACAAAGTAGTCCCCGTCTCTGGTGAGCATCGCTTTGACGCCTTCAATTTCGTTAAGTTCCTGGCGCAAAATTCGTGCAATTGCGAGCACGACGTCTTTTTCTCTTGTCCGATGTCTTCTTCCGATAGCGCCCGGGTCTTCTCCGCCGTGCCCCGGATCGATCATGATGACCAAGGTTCTGACCCTCGGAGAGCGAGTTGGTTTCGTCTTTGAAGGCTTTGTCTGTGCCAGCTGCGTTTCCGGTTTCTTTGCCGGCTTCGTCTGCGACGGCTTTGAGGTCCCTTTCGGTTCTTCATCCGGACGCATCGGAGCAAGCGAGCCATCCGCAATACCCGCCAAGATTTGGCCCAGCTGATCGACCTCTTCTCCGGAGTCAGCGCGGTTTTCCTCCATTCGCTTCTGACCTTCGGCAACCTGAGCCAAAAGGCTCTTAATCGCGTCCGGCTCAGATTCTTCCTTCTGGATGATGGCCATCAGAGGATCTTTCTGTGTCGCCGGATAGATGTCAAAAACCAAACGGTATCGGTATTGGCCGGCCGGCTTCAGCGAGAAAACCTGAGGATCGACATCGGTCTTGAAGTCAATCGAGATACGAACCACATTCGGTCGGTTCTGGCCGACTCGAATTCTGGAAATATAGGGATCGTTAGGCTTAACTTTTTGAATAATCTGCTTGAGCTTATCGGTCAGAAGCAAACCGTCAATATCCACAGCCAATCTGACCGGATCGGAATTGCGCAAAACAAAGTATTTGAACTTCATCGGCGCATCATGCTCAATCGTGATGCGTGTGTATTCTTCCGCAGGCCACGCGCGGACGTCGACCACTTGGGCTCCGTATGCCGGAGACCAGGGAACAAAGGAGAGCAAAAGAGCGCCGCCCGCTCCTTCCAAAAACGACCTGCGAGTGTTCATTATTTTTTGAGTACTTCTAAAACTTGATTGCCGAGAGCAGAATTTGCTGAAATATCACAGACGCGGCCCTCTCCCTCATTCTTAAGCGTAATGGTCAGGTCCGGCTGCGGAACAAAAGGCTCTGCCTTGGACGTCCACTCGGACGCCACAACCCTTCCGGGGCCGTAGTTCTCGCGGAATCCGGCTTCTTCAAATTCGACCGGATCCTCGAAACGATAGAAGTCAAAATGATTGACCGTAAAGCCGTCGACCTTGTAGGCCTCCAATAAAGAGAAGGTAGGACTTTTTACACGGCCTTCAAATCCTAGGGCGCGCAGAGCGGATCGCATCAGGTAGGTTTTACCGGCGCCTAAATCTCCGACCAACTTGATGTTGAGTCCTTTTTCCAGGATTTCGGATTTAACGGAGTCCAAGGCTCGAGCCAGTCGAGCGCCTAGTTCTGACGTTGCCTCTTCGTCAGCGAGATGAAACTCTAAGGAATGTGCGTCTGTATTCATTCATTTCTCGAAAATTACTCTAAAGATACCACAGCATCCGGGATTTTGATTCGACCGAGATAGTCATCTCAGGCCGTGTTTGGCCTGGTTATTCAAGAGCATTGACAGCTAAAGAACAAAGTTATGGCCTTCTCTCCTTTTCGTTTGAATTATCTCGGCTGAATTTAACGCTTCGAAGAAGTCGAAAAACGACTATTGCATCTCAGCAGCAATTCGTTTAACGTGTTTTGCGGGCGACTCTCCGAACAGGTTTCTAAACTCTCGGCTGAAATACGTGGGACTGTCATATCCGACTCGATAGCAAGCCTGAGCTGCCTCGAACTGTTCATCAATCATCAGTCTCTTGGCTTCTGTAAGGCGTAAATTCCGAACAAACTGACTCGGCGTGCTTCCGACGATCTCTCTGAATCTCCGGTAATAAGAGGCGGTGGACATTCCGACTTTTTCTGCCACGGACGAATGATCAATCGGCTGACTGAAATGCGCAGAGAGCCAATCCACAGCTCTCCTTATTTTGTTCTCCGCAGTTCCTGAGACGTAAAGCTGAGAAAAAGCTCTCCCCAACGGACTCGTTAGAACTCTAAGGTAGATCTCGCGTTTGACGATGTCACTAAAGAGCGCCGCGTGTTCAAGATGGAGCGCCAACTCGGAAAGTCTCAGGAAAGCATCCAGCAATCCTTCATCCGCCTCATACAAAGAAAAGATCTTTGAATTTTCCGTCCCGCTGCCAATCGCCTCTTTCTCCGACAGAAAGGCAATTGCCTGATCGCACAGCTTTGGCTCAATCGTCAGACTGATTGCGAGGAAAGGATTAGTTCGAGATGCGTCCACCGCCTCGAATGAATCCGGCATAAAACTTCCGGTCAGCAGGCATGCACCAGTACCGTACAAAAATTCTTCATCTCCGACCAGAGCCTTCTTAGATCCGTTAACAACGAGGGCAAAGGAAGGCTTAGAAATCAGACATCCAAACTTCTTGTCACTCTCTCGTCGAATGAATCTGACGGAATCCAAAGTTTGAGAAAACCTCTGGGGATCGGTTGTGATCCTCTCCAGATTTTCTGCTAAGGATTGAATAAGTAATGTTCTGTCGATCATTAATTGGGAATTTAGGGCAATTTATAGAGAATCTAAGTTTATTCCAAAAGTTATTTCCTATGTAATATTTCATAAATAAATTCAAGGAACAGTCTAATGATTCGAAGAACTTTTATTGGAATAAGTCTTATGTCAATTCTCAATATTGGAAATGCAAAAGAAGCACATAAAGAAAATAAGGCAAGCAAAGCCTTAATCATCTATTTTTCCAGAAAGGGAATGAACTACTGGCACGGCGACACCAAAAATCTTGCCGTCGGCAACACCGCTCGCATGGCAAAGGTCATCCAAGAAGCAACCGGTGCCGATATCTGGGAAATTCAACCGGTTCCCAGCTACCCGTTCGATTACCGGCAGACCACCGCTGAGGCACAAAAAGAACAGGAAGCCGACGCCAGACCAGAATTCAAACTTCCGATGCCTGACCTTTCCCAATACGATTTGATTTTCTTCGGTCATCCGATTTGGTGGTCGGAGATGCCAATGGTCGTCAGAACCTTCCTAGACAAGGCAACCCTCAGCGGTAAGAAAATTGCTCACTTCTGCACGCATGAAGGAAGCGGATTCGGCGGATCAGAATCCGACCTAAAGGCTCGACAGCCGCGAGCTGTCTACCTTCCGTCTCTCGCCATCGCAGGAACTCAAGTCGATAGTTCAACCAAAACTATTCAAGACTGGGCAAAGAAAATGATTAATGAAGGAGATCGCAAATGAAAAACGTTTTAGTACTTACCGGTGCCGGACAGATCGGTTTAGCTATTGTGAGAAGAATCGGTTCCGGAATGAAAATCGTCGTATCCGACAAAAGCGCAACCAATGCAGCCTCTGCCGCTCTGCTGCTTAACAATGCCGGATTTGATGCCGTTGAACACAGCTGCGATATCTCTTCAAAGGAGTCCGTTGCCGAGTTAATTAAGTTTTCAAAGGATCTCGGCCCAATTACAGCCTTTGTTAATGCCGCCGGTGTAGCTCCGAGTCAAGCAACCATCGAAACCATTCTCAAGGTCGACCTTTACGGCACAGCTATGCTGATGGAAGAAATCGGCAAGCTCATTGAGCCAAACGGCGTCGGAGTCACCATTTCAAGTCAGTCCGGTCACAGAATGCCGGCGCTCGGCGAAAAAAAAGACAGGCTCCTCGCCACAACGCCGGTAGAAGAACTTCTCTCTTTAGATTTTCTTCAACCCGAAAACATCTCCAACACGCTTCATGCGTACCAGCTTGCCAAACGATGCAACGTTAAACGTGTTATGGCTGAAGCGGTCAAATGGGGAACGAAAAAAGCACGTATCAACTCAATCTCGCCCGGAATCATCGTTACACCGTTAGCCATTGATGAATTCAACGGTCCGAGAGGAAGCTTCTACAAAGAGATGTTTGCCAAATGTCCTGCCGGAAGACCGGGAACAGCCGACGAAGTTGCTGACCTGGCACAGTTGATTATGGATCCAAGAAGTTCTTTCATCACAGGCTCTGACTTTTTGATCGACGGGGGTGCTACAGCGTCCTACTTCTACGGTCCTTTGCAGCCTAAAGCTTAGTCGACCGCACAAACCACGAGAATTGCACAAAAAAATCTTTTTCTATATAATCGCATCTCCTGTGTGCCGGTATAGCTCAGTTGGTAGAGCAGCGCATTCGTAATGCGAAGGTCGGAGGTTCGACTCCTCTTACCGGCACCACAGAGAAAATGCCTAGGTGGTGAAATGGTAGACACAGGGGACTCAAAATCCCCCGCCTAATAAGCGTGAGAGTTCGAATCTCTCCCTAGGCACCAAGGATTTCGAAGAACCGAGCTAAAAATGCTCGGTTCTTCATTTTAAAATCAAGAAATTAGATCTAACGCAAACATTTAGCCTACTTCACTTTTCCCTTCGCTTCTGCTGTGACAACCACTCATTCGATTCTAGTCTGAAGCAAATTCCTAGTTTTCACTTACGCGACAACTGCTCCTTCCTCCGGCGTCTGAGGCTGTTCTAAAATGACTGCCATCAAAATAACAATCTCTGGGAGCAATCGTGAATCTCAAAACCGTTCAAACCCCGGCGCTTCTCCTTGACCTAGACAAGTTCACTCGGAACTGTAATTGGATGAAGGAAAAAGCAGAACGTCTGCATGTAGCGCTCCGCCCACACCTCAAAACCGGAAAATGCATTGAGTTCGCAAAGGTTCAAATGACATCCCCTTCGGGGCCTGCGACCGTTTCAACTTTATTAGAAGCTGAGTATTTCTTTAATCTCGGCGTTATTGATCTTATTTATGCCGTCGGTATCTCGCCGGGAAAATTCGAACGCGCCGTAAACTTAAGAGAAGCAGGCTGCGACTTGAAGGTCATCTTAGACAACAAGGAAACAGCCGAGCAGTTCAGCGCTTACTGCGAAGAAAGAAAGACCCCCTGTCCGGTTCTGATTGAAATCGACGTCGACGGACACAGGTCCGGTGTTAAGCCCGACTCTGACGATCTAATCGAAATCGCAAAAATCCTCCAAGGAAAGGCCTATTTCGCCGGCGTCCTCACCCATGCTGGCGACTCCTATAAATGTGTAGGACAAGCTGCTTGCCTCAAGGCTCAGGAAAACGAAAGAGATTCTCTCGTTCATTGCGCCAACCGTCTGCGCAAAGCCGGATTTGATCCGAAGATTATCTCTGCCGGTTCTACTCCCACTGCCGTCTTCGCAGAATCTTGGGAGGGCGTTACAGAGGTTCGCTGCGGTGTCTACTGTCTCTTTGACTTGGTAATGGCAGGCCTGAAAGTTTGCACGATTGATCAAATCGCTTTGTCCTTGTTAGTTGAAGTCACTGGTCATCAAAAAGAAAAAGGCTGGGTCATCACGGACGGCGGATGGATGGCTCTTTCCCGCGATCGCGGGACGGCAGCTCAAGCAGTGGATCAAGGATACGGGGTGGTTTGCGACATCGACGGAAATCCAATTGATGATCTCATCGTCGCTTCCGCCAACCAAGAGCACGGCATCATCACTCACCACGACGGCCGCTTGGTTGATCCAAAGGATTTCCCGATCGGAACTCGTCTCAGAATCCTTCCGAATCATGCCTGCGCAATGGCCGCTCAGCATCCTCAGTACTTTGTCATTCGTAAGGGCAAGATCGTTGATATTTGGAACCGTATCTATGGCTGGCAGCCGAAAGGAGTTTCATTATGAGAGAAGTTATTCTTCCATCTTTGCCACCCCCCAACGGCCATTACTCGCATGCTGTCATTTTTAACGGTGCCGCATATGTTTCCGGCGTCCTTCCAATGCGTGTGAAACCGGAAGCCAGTGTCAAAGAACAGTTTGATGCTGTATTCGACGTCATCGAAGCAATCCTTAAAGAATGTGAGAGTTCTTTAGAAAAAGTAGTGAACTGCCGCATTTATATCGCCGACCTCAATGACTGGCCCGAAATCAATCGTCTTTACAGCGAACGATTTAAAACTGCTCGCCCCGCTCGAGTCGTCGTTCCTGTCAAAGAACTGCATTTCGGTTATCGACTTGAAGTGGAATTAATGGCTGCTGTCTGACAATTTCGTTAGAGTTTCGGCCTGCTCTCGGTCTTCCTTCCCGATTTAGAGCAGGCCTTTTATTTTTGTCCCAGGTTTTGCATAAAGTGGATTCCACTTATGTATGACTCACTATGCAGCTTAATAAACATATTGCAGCTCTCTGCATCGGAACCTTTTGCCTCGGTGTTGCCGAACTCGGCATCGTGCCGGTGTTAACGGCGATCGCTAATGATTTCCATGTCACGATTCCGCAGGCCGGTCTTTACATCTCTGCGTATGCGGCAGGCGTCTGCGCCGGCATCGTCGGCCTATTAGCATTTGGGCGCAACGCGAACCTTAAAACCACACTTTTAGTTGCAGCCTGTCTGATCCTCTGCGGGAATTTAGGTGCTTCTCTGGCCCAGAACGACCTCATGATGCTCGCCGCACGTTTCGTGTCAGGTTCTCCTCACGGAATTTTCTTTGCTTTAAGCGCTGTCGTTTGTGAACGTCTCGCCGAACCCGGCAAAGCCTCTCGCGATGTCACGCTGATGGTTTTAGGTCAAACATCCGCAAATCTCGTCGGTGTACCGCTGGGATCTCTCATCGGTTTGGCCGTGAGCTGGAGGTTGATTTTCGGCTTCATCGCCGTCTTGGCGTTACTTTTAATCCTGGCGTTAACACGCTGGCTTCCTTCCATGCCTGTTGTTAAGAAGCCGCTCTCCAACGAACTTTCAGCACTTAAAAGCGGGCACCCTTGGTTCATCCTTTCCGGAGTCGCGATCGGCAGTGCCGGCTTCTACGCCTACTACTCCTACGCTGATCCGATCATGGCCACTATCGCCCATCTGCCGGCAGCATCCATGACCTTAATCATGTTTTTGGCAGGCGCATCGATGTTTATCGGAAACATCGTTTCGGCTCCGCTCACAAAATATTATTCGGATGTTACACTGGTCTGCGTCGGCCAAACGCTTATTGCTATTGCTGTCTTAGGTGCTCTCTTCTATTCGCACATTCCTTGGCTGGCAATCAGTTCCATGTCCCTTGCCGCTTTCGGCTATTTTTTCATCTCCGGACCCATGCAGGCGCTGATTATTGCCGGAGCAGGAGACGCTAAAGTGATTCTCGCGGCTTTGGGGCAGATCGCTTATAACGGCGCCAATGCGATCGGTGCCTTCCTCGGCGGAGAAGCAATCAGACATTACGGATTTGCTAATTTCAGCGCGCTGCCCGGAAGCATTCTGAGCTTTGTTTCCGCCATCGTATTTATCAGCTTATTGCTCCGATATCCGCGCCGCTAGAGGCAAAAAAATCCGGCCGAAGCCGGATTTTTTGTCGAGGAAAACAGTTGAAATTAGAAGCGATAGGTAACGGCGGCGCCGGCCATCCAAGCGTTCATCTTTTCAAACTTGCCGACCTTCACGTTGCTTTCAGCGCTTGCGTAAAGATCTCTGTGTCCGATACCTCGAATATGACCATAGGCCATATCGATCTGCCATTTAGGTGTTGGTTTCCAAGACAAGCCGCAAGTCAGCCACAAACGTTTTGTATCTGGAATCAAAGCTGTTCTGAGTTGTTGATGTTTGATCGGGTCTGTCTCAAGCGCAATACCACCGCGGATTGTCCACTGATCAGTAATGTCTAAGTCAGCGCCGAGAGAGAATAACCATACAGCCCTCCAATCGTTGTGGATACCTACAGAACCCAACATACCCTGACCAGCAGCAACTAATCCTGCCATTTCTTTGGGGCCAAGCCCCATGAATGAAGCTAGGGCTCCAGCTTGAGCCGTTGGCTGAAGATTCTTCGGGTTATCCATACTAAAACGCATATCCTCAAACTTCTTCCAATTTGCCCATCGGGCTAATCCGGAAAGTCTCAGTTTCTGAATAGGCTTCCATGTCGCAGAAATGTACACTGTCTCAGGAGTTTGCAACCGACCCTTTCCGTCTCCTTCACCATTCATTAAAGCGTTGCCGCGGACGTAATAATCTCCTCTTGCGGTAACATGTGCCGAAGAGCGATAGGAAACTCCAAAGCGCAAATCTTCGGTCGGAGTCACCATTAATCCAAGATTGTAGGTAAACATCCAGTCAGAACCTTTGTATTCGAACTGACCTCCGAGCGGTATATCAAAAGAGCGTCCATTCTCCAAAGCGACTGTATGTTTCGCAGGAATACCGTTTTTTATTTTGGAGTGAGTCCAAAGAGCAGAAACACCGCCGCCGATGCTGACGTAGTCATTCAACTTCCAGGCGATACTTGGATTGATATCAACCGTTGTTACAGAGCCGCTGATACCACGCTGATTTTCTGCCCAGTCGCTTCCATAACGTATTCTCATGCCATAGGGAGAAGTAATCGCTAAACCCAACCATAAAGAGTCATTCACTTGATAAGAAAGGAATGCGGCCGGGATGCTTGCGGGCTTGTCACGGCCGTTTTCTCTTGCCCCGTCAAGCCCTTTGTAATCAATATCCAAAGAAACATAAGTTCCCGCCACAGTCGTCTGAAGACCATGCAAAAGTGTCATACCAGCAGGATTGAAGTGAATCGCAGAAACGTCATCACCGACGATACCGGCACCAGCGTGGGCACGGCCCATACCTGCTACGCTCTGTTCAGTCAGCTGGAAGCCGGCGGCAGAAGCGGTTGATGCGCACATAATGGCAGAAGAACAAAGGGCCGCTGCAATTGTCAGCTTCCCAAAGGTTGAGTTCTTAGTTGTCATAACGATATTTAATAAAACTAAATAAAAGCAAAAAGGAGAATGACGTCATTTTGAAGAGGATCAATAAACAAAAACGAGTGATTTTTTTAGTAGTTTCCCTAGGATGATGGCTCACTATGTAAAATTTCTTTCACATCATGGGAGAAATCATCAATTTTTGACCGTAGGCGCTCCAAACCCTTACAAAATCACGCTCAGAATAAGAAATAACGCAGTTTTTTGATTAATTTTTAAACTCTTTTTACCTAAATAAAGGTACAATCTTTCCCGAAGACACGTCGCCGTCTATCTCTACGAAAGTTTTTATTAACGTTTCGATTTCCCGTTCGTCTTTCCTTTTTATTTAATCGAAAGCCGTTTTCCTAATGCTTATGGATAAAAAACTTCCCAATGACGGCAATACTTAAGAAACGCTGTTTATGGAACAAAAAAGAACACGTCGAACTTTTGATCCTTCATTTAAACATCATGCAGCTCTGCGAGTTGTAGAAGGCAAAGAAAAGGCGGCTGCCGTAGCTGCTGACTTAGGCATCAATATCGTTAGCCTATACAATTGGGTAAAAGATTACGAGAAAACTAAGGCAACGGCGATCGCAAACGCTCAGTCCCAGGCTGCACAAGCTGCTGAGTCCGCTCCGACAACACAAACCCCTGTAGGAACTTCCTCTCCTATTGAATCTCCGGCTGCTGAAGCCCCGAGAAGACCTAAACTCCAATTAAAGAAACGTCCGTCGGAAACTACGGAAGCTGCGGCTCCGACAGCTGTCACTCCGGCAGCAGCTGCCCCGGCACCTGTCAGTCCTGCACCGGCCGTTTCGATGCCCGCACCGGCGCCGACTTTCAGTAACGAGCCGCGAGTCTTTAGTCCGACGCCCGAACCTGCCGTTCAGGAAACTCGTTCCGCTCCGGAAGTCAAAGAGCCTGCGGTTGAAACGCCCGCTTCACATTCCGAATTTTCTTCAAACAACAGCCGACGCGAAAACTTTCAGCAGCGTGACAAAGGAAACCGCAGGAACTCTCTCTTCCAGAGAACGATGCGCGGCCGAAATGCAAGTAAGAATGAAAAGGCCCTGCACGACTCGTTTATTCAGAGCGCAGTGGACAACGCCGTAGCTTCCGCTCAGGTCAAAAAAGCACAGGAAAATAAACCTCAGCTTCCCAAACACAACCCAAATATTTATCAGATTCCCGCCTACGACATGGAAAACGAACTTCCGGTGGATATGAACGCTGATGGTCAGGAAGCTGAAGAACCCAAATGGCCTGTCCCCTCTGCCTCTCAAGGTCGTTCTTGGAAAGTCATGCATGCTTTGGATCAGCGTCCGAATTACAAGGAAGAAAGCGCCAAATTCGGCTATGTCGATGAATTTGATCTGCCGGCAGAAAACCTTCCTGAAGTTTGGGCAATCCTCGATCTGATGCAGAAAAACGCAGATAAGCATGCTTTCGAGGAAATGGTTCACTCTAAGGATCTGAACGTTCCGCCCGAAGTTCTTGCAGATCCCCGCACCATGGTCGTTTCCGGACCGAATGTTCCGAACAAGCCCTGGCTTCGCAAACCTCGTTTAAATCCGATCGCGGAAGATTTCTTCCAGACGACGCCGGATTATTCCAAGAGCGTCTACGAAACCTACGGCGGCATCACGCTTCGTCTTGCTAAGAACAGTACCGGCTCTCCGATTCTTCTCGTTGAACCTTCTCCGAACGGCGGCAAAGACGTCACCATCGACTTCTCCAAGTTTGACCGCTTCGTAGACGACTTTTACGGCGACTTCGTACGTGACTGCAAGACGGTCATGATGAAGCAGAATCCGAAGGAATATCCGAGCTTAAATGCCTTTATTCGTATTCCTGACGAACCGATGTGGAACCCGAAACTTTGGGCCGGCGTGCGCACCTTCAATTGGAGAGACGGAGAATCCCTCTCTGAAGCCTGGATCCGCTACGCATACGATCAAAGAAGAAACAGCCGTCATCAAAAATATTTCTATCGCACTGACCGTGAGTAATTCTTCTTAAGCATTCGACAAAAATCCCGCTGCTGTGGCGGGATTTTTGTTGTTATTGGATCGGCGTCTTCTTGACCGAAATAATTCCGGCCTTCTCTCGCCAAGCTTCTATCCACCCGGTGAGTAAAACAGTATCAGCCACCTCTACCATTAATTTAAACGTTCCGTCTCTTCTCTCTTCCAGCTTCTGCATCCGATTAAACGGTGTTTCTCTGAGAATCAAAGCTGTCTGACGGTTTTTAAATACCATCTCCAGCAATACCTTTTGTGCATTGCCGTAATTAAACGGACTTCTGTCAACGTACTGCTGCAGATCAAATCCCTTCGGCTCTTCAGCTATGAAAGAGGTCAGTTCAACTTTCTTTATGCGATGCAGTGCAAGGTTTCTGATCTGTGTCGTGTCTTCATAACAGCAGACTAAATACAGCCTGACATCCTGCTGAACCAGTCCCAGCGGAGACACCCGCAGCTGAACCTCTTCTTCGTTCTCACTTTTGAAATAAACGATATCGAGTTTGACTTGTTTAAATAAGCCCTCGGAAACCTTATTAAATATCGAGGGACGGATCATCGGCGGGCAAAGCGGCAGACTTCCGCTCACAAAACGCACTTTGCTCAGCCACCGCTTCTCCGGCGAAGAGCCCGACGCTGTGTGCATGTAATTTTCTGCTGCATCAAAAAGATAGGACAGCGAATTGGTAAGATCGGGTGGCATTTGATAGCGCAAATGCTCTCGAGCAAGCAGAAGCAAGAGCGCTCCGTCGGCGCCAAGCCCTACACGATCCAAGTCATTGGAATTCAAAAGACGCCGGTATCCGAAGGGCTTCGATTTGTCGTCGCACTGAACACCCATGTCGCTTTCAGACAAAGCCTTCAAATAACGCTGCAGAGTCCGGCGGCTTAATTCAAAGCCTGCCGCCGTGAGCTGCTGATGCAGATCTGTCGTGGAAATTTTACGGTTCAGAGGAATCCGCTTCAGAACCTCCAGGAGCATTTTTGCTTCTTGAAGAGATGAAGTGTCTCGTGCCATGTATCTCTACTCCAAAAAACCATATGTAGCTTTTCTGCACCCCAATTAATATAAGTTGCTTTATAGG
>ERZ791903.1613-NODE-1613-length-20593-cov-13.926965_pt1 | contig 20593 bp, 20 predicted proteins | sample MGYA00510148_ERZ791903 | MGnify/ENA primary metagenome ERZ791903 (study PRJEB30046, sample SAMN00792080) | human gut metagenome | study: EMG produced TPA metagenomics assembly of the A metagenome-wide association study of gut microbiota in type 2...
ATTTCCACTTTCGAGTTACAAACGGTCAACGGGCTGAGGTAAAGCGGGCCTGCACAGCGAAGGAATATCCCTTCTTTCCGCGTCCGATTTGCCACCAAGAATTTGTATGTCTTCTAAGCGTATCACCCCAACAAATACAAATTTATCTCCCCAGCTCCCAAAAAGCCACTGCACTTGCCGCAGCGACATTTAATGAATCAACTCCATGAGTCATCGGTATTTTGACCGTATAATCGCACTCTGCGATTGTCTGCTCTGCAAGTCCGTCACCTTCTGTCCCAAGGATGATTGCCAGTTTTTTCTCTTCACGGAGTCTTTTATCATCAATACTCACAGAATCATCGCTCAGAGCAAGAGCCGCAGTCTGAAATCCCAGGCCATGTAATCTCCTGATTCCATTTTCAATCCAGTCTTCCTGCTTTTCTCCGATAAATGTCCACGGAATCTGAAACACCGTCCCCATACTGACACGGCTTGCTCTGCGATACAATGGATTGCTGCATCCGCCTGTCAGAAGTACTGCATCCATATTTAAAGCTGCGGCAGAACGAAAAATCGCTCCCACATTCGTCGGATTCATTACATTTTCAAGAACTGCAACCTTTTTTGCATTTTGACATACCTTTTCCACTTCTGGCAATCCCCTCCGTCGCATAGCACACAGCATTCCTCTTGTCAGCTTAAACCCTGTCAGTTGTGCCAGCACATCAAATTCTGCTGTATAAACCGGAATCTCATCGCATCGTGCAAGAACAGAGGCTGCCTCACCTTCAATCTGCTTTTTCTCTACCAATACCGCTACCGGAGTGTAGCCGGCATTCAAGGCTCTCTCAATCACCTTTGGACTTTCTGCAATAAACATTCCCTCCTCCGGGTGATCTTTATTTAACAACTGTGCCTCGGTCTTTCTCGCAAATATATCCAGCTCTGGTGCATGAAAATCCGTTATTTCTATCATCCGAATCACTTCTTTTCCCCTCCTGTTAATTCCAGTTTCTTCAGCTCTGTCTCTTCTGCCTTATATCCTGACTACTTTCATCAGATCTGACTTTATCTCTTCTCTCTTATACCCTGACTGCTTTCATCAGATCTGACTTTATTTTTTCTACTCTATACCTGCCGCTGCATATTCCGGTGTACTTTTTTTCTCACGAAATAATAGCAGATCACCTGCATAATGATCGTAATGATCCAGGATGCAGGATAAGAAATAAATAAAATATCCAATGAACGATGTGCAGGAAAGATCCAAAAAATCCAGACAATTCTTGTCCCTACTGTTCCGATCACCGAAAGAATCATCGGAACGGCTGAGTGTCCCATTCCTCTCAATGCCCCCGGAAAAAGATCCATCAGTCCACACAGGAAATACGTTACCGTTGTATATAAAAGAATTTCCATTCCACACTGGATAACTTTTGCATCTTCCGTATAAATCTTCAACAGTTCCGGACCAAATCCATACGCACTGACGCCAAGAATCGATGTAATAACTACTGATAAAATAATACAGTCAATCAGAACTTTATCCATTCGTTTATTTTTTCCTGCACCATAATTCTGACTCGTAAAACTCATACATGTCTGTGTCACGGAATTTACAGTCACATATAAAAATCCGAAAATATTATTGGCAGCAGTATATCCTGCCATTGCGGTAGACCCAAAAGAGTTTACAGAAGACTGCAAAAGTACATTTGAAAAATTAATCACTGTACTCTGTATTCCCGCCGGAATACCAACCTGAAAGATCTGCTTCATATAGATTCCCCTGATCCGAAGCTTTGAAAATGATAGTTTGTAACTGCCTTCCGATCTACAAAGGCATCGTAAAACCAAAATACTTGAAATCATCTGGGAAACGATTGTTCCGATCGCAACTCCTGCCACACCCATATCAAAAACAATTACCAGCAGCAGATTCAGACCGGCATTGATCACTCCTGCAGCAACCAGGAAGAACAGTGGACGCTTCGTATCTCCGACGGCCCTCAGAATGGCTGCACCATAATTGTAGAGCATAAAAAACGGCATTCCTAAAAAATAGATTCTCATATATAACGTTGACAGTCCGATCACATCATCCGGTGTATCCATCAATTCTAACGCAAATCTCGAAAAGATCACTCCCACAAATGCCATGACGATCCCGCTGATTAATGCCAGTGTAATTGCGGTATGTACCGTCTCTGACATCTCCTTTTCTCGCTTTGCCGCATAAAAACGTGCTGCCAGAACATTTGCTCCAAGAGAAATTCCAATAAAAAGATTGGTAAACATATTGATCAATGCTGTTGTCGATCCAACTGCCGCCAATGACTGACTTCCGCTGAACCTTCCAACCACAATAATATCTACCGCATTAAACATCAACTGAAGGATTCCTGAAAGCATCAATGGAAGTGAAAAAGAAATCAGCTTATCCATAATCGTCCCATTGCACATATCTATTTCATATTTACTTTTCTTTGTCTGAGATTCCATACTTCTGCATTTCTCCTTTGAAAAATCTGTAATCAGTATACTTCATTTTTCTATAAATTTCTATAAATGTAACTATTTGATTTTGCTGAATGTGCTTTCTGTGGTATGATCATACTATTATTCACAAGTTTATATAAACCACAGAATCAGGTATTGATCCACAAGATCGGACAGACTATCCTGATACCAGATAATAGGAGAAAAGAACAATGAAAAGAATACGCCCTGACTTTTATAATGAATTTCACTGCATCGCAGATTCCTGCACAATTACCTGCTGTCAGGAATGGAAAATTGCTGTGGATCCGGACACAAACCGGAAATGGAAAAAAGTTTCTGCCCCCGCTGATGTACCGGAACAAAAAAAGAATCTCAGTGCCTATACAGAAAAAAAAGACGGTCTCCGGGTCATTCAGCTTGACTCAGACCATCGCTGCCCCTTTCTTTCCGAGAACAGACTTTGCCGGCTTGTTACTGCTTACGATGATAAAATCCTGTCCGAAACCTGTACTACGTTTCCAAGAGAAATTCACCGGTTTCCCTGTCATATCGAGGAAACGCTGATGCCGTGCTGTCCTGCGGTGATCGATCTGCTGGAGCAGGCTGATGCATCACAGTTTCCAGATGTTCCCACCGAATGTGACACTCCTTTATTTCAGATCCGCAGGAACATTCTCCGTCTTTTGTTGCCCGCATCCTCACCGGTCTGTTCTGTTGAGGATTACTCCATTGAGCCTTGTTCCGCCGAGATCTGTTCCACTGAGGATCTCCTGCTTAAGATTCATTATATTTTACAGGAACTATATCGTAACGATTCCTTGGATGAGACCCTGATCCGTGATTACTTTTCGGCTGATATACTCTCCCAGTTAAGTGATGCCATCCAATCTATCCATCTTCCGGCAGAAGATACTTTTTTTGAATGCAATGAACTGTTGCAGGATCTTGCAGTTAATTATCAGAGCGAGAAACTTTATTGTGATTTTTTAAATCCAATTATTTCTCTTTCAGAGTACATTTCAGAATCTGCAACAGATTTTATGCATCCGATTTCTTTTCCTTCTTTGGATACAGGAACGTCACTCTCTGAACTTTGGTCAGACTTTCAGATCAGATTTTCTGAAGTTCAGCCACTGATGCTGAAGTTTCTTGCCAATGAAATTTTTTCGGATCTTGTCACTCCTGACAGCCACCTGGAAGATCTTCTGATCCGAATCCAGTGGATCGCTCTTGAATATTCAGCGATCCGTCAAAGTCTTTTTCTACAATGGCTTCAGAATAACAGGAGTACACTTACATATGAAATGGTTCGTCGGACACTCGTTATCATCACAAGAATGACAGGCTACGAAGAAGAGGATATCCGCAAATATCTGACCAACAGTTTTGAAGCTCTCATTTGGGACTGGGGCTATTTCGCTCTGATTCTCGGACATTGATCTTTCTCAGTTCCTCTGATCGTCATTTGCAGCATCTCCTGCGAAATCATTTGGATTATCCAATATTTTGCAGGATTTCCTGCATATTTCTTACTATCTTTTATCTGCCCTTTATAACTGAACGAAAAGCTTCTATTTCATCTTTCGTATAAAATTGTTGACTGATATAAGTCATTCCAGTAAACGAATTGTATTTATAATAAACTTTTTTCTTTCTATTTTTCATTTCAATCCAAATTCAACGACTATAAAAAATGATAGCAACCATTCTCTCTCTGCTGACTTCACATAAAAAACCGCCCCCACTGACAGAGACAGGGACGGTGTTGATTTTGTCAAAATACTTTTTAAGACTTTCCAGTGCCTGTTCTCTGCGTTTGGTCACATCAGCCTCTTCAAAATATTGATCCAGATAATTTCGTTCTCCCGTCATTGCATACAGCCTTACCTGTTCCGTTAGATAATCAGACCCATCCTGTAACTGTCTGGCCGCATTTTCACAAACGATGTACTGATCAGTCGCATCTTCAAACCTTTTAACTTCATTTTTCTCATAATGCAGAATTACGACAAATACTACTGTTAATATCAGTGCAATCCCAATACTCCACGCACTTATGCTTTGAATTTTTATTTTCCTTTTCATTTTCTTTCCTTCTCCCGCAGGCTGATCACCAACTCATACACCTCCGGCCGTCGCTCTTTCAAATGCTGGTCCAGATGATGACGACGTTCTCTGAACCGCTCTGCAAGTTCCGGGTGTTCCTTCGCAATCCGGTCATGCACTTCCCGTCTATGCTCTTCCAGTCTTGCGGCAAGCGTCTTTTCATCTTTTCCTGAAATGTTCACGATCTCTTTCAGGTGTTCTTCCAGATGTTCCAGCCATTCATCTTCATCCATCGCCTCCATGTGCGACCAGCTTCCATGCAGCAGATTTTCCACATCTCCGCTTTTCTTCAACTGTTCGATCTGACGCAGGATCTGCTTTTCAATCTCTGTTTCCGACTCAGACCCAAAGGCCCAGACGAATTCCTGTACCCGGTTATCGACCCGCTTTCTTGAGGCACTCCGTTCCTCATTGTCCACACCGCCTTCCAATGGATACGGGCGATTGATTCCCATATCTTTCAATGCGATATGGATCGTTCTCCTCACGCATCCTTCAGAGATCAGATATCCGAGTCCCAGCTTTCGCATCTGCTCATTTAAATCTGCTATATGCTCTGTAATATAAAAACGAATCCCCTGTTCTTTCAGTGCTTCATAGAGGATCGCCAGTCGGTCTGCCGCTGTGATATCAATACTTCCGATTCCACTGGCATCCAGGATCACTGCTTTCGTCCCCTTTTTCTTTTCCAGTTCTGCCTCAATATCCTGCTGCAGGATATTGACATTTGCAAAAAAGAGATTACTGCTGAACCGATAGACCAGAACTCCTTCCACTGCATGGATCTGACTTCCCTCCGCAAGATCACGGAAATGTCTGTGTCCCGGCTGGATTCCGACAAAACACCTTGCAGGCTTAGACGAACGGATCACCATTTCTGAAAAGGATAAAATAATTCCGATCAGCACTCCATTAATCGTTCCCAACAGCAGAACGCCTACAAAAGCACCCCAGAAGATCAGACATTCCGTCCGGCTGACTTTCCACAATTTTGCTGCCAGCTTAAATTCTGTTGCTCCAAGCAATGCCGAAATCACGATTGCTGTCAACACAGGAACCGGCAGATACCCGATAAATCCTGTTCCGCAGACCAGAAGGATCAGCATGGATGCTCCTGCTACAATACTCATCAACTGGGTCTTTCCCTGGTACTGCTCCCCCATTGCCGTTCTTGAAACCGACCCGTTAATAGGACAGCAGCCGGTCAGTGCCGCAACAAGATTTCCTGCTGCAAAAGCTAAAAGCTCCTGATCGTCATTGATACGGTATCCATTCTTCTGAGCAAAATTATTTTCAGCGAGCAGTGTTTCTGCCATGATCACGACCGCCACAGAAAGGCTCACTGTGATGACCTGGTTCAACGGAAGCAGTGCCAGATCCGGAATCTTCCACTGCGGCAGACCTGGTTTCACTGCCTCCAATGTCCTGATTCCCCATTCTTCCATTGGCAGAACAACCGTAAGTACTGCCCCTGCTGCCATCAGAACTACCGCCATCGGAAATTTCGGAGCAACCTTTTTTACTGTCAGTAAAATAGCCAGCGAAATGAGTCCAAGCATTAGTGAAGGAAAATTGATCCGTCCGGCAGTCTCCTGGATATGCTCCAAAAGCTCCGGCAGTTCCCCTGTTCCGGCAGTCCCGCCCAGTAATTTGGGAACCTGCATCAGAATGATCGTCATACAGATTCCACTGATGAATCCGCCCATAACCGGTGCAGAAATGTAATTGACCAGTTTACCGGCATGCATCAGATAAAAGGCAAACAGCCATACTGCCACAAAAAACGTCAGAACCGGCACGACCTCAAGTGCCTCTTTTGAACCACTCTCAATCCCCATTCCCAACAGGGCTGAGCCGATCAATGCCGCCGGTGCCGCATCTACCCCGAAGATAAACTGCGGAGACGTCGAAAATACTGCAAACAAAATAATCGGAAAGACCGAGCCATACAGTCCGTATACTGCCGGCAGTCCGGCAATCTGTGCATATCCCATCGAAATCGGGATTGACACTGCCATGATAATCATACCCGCAATGACATCCTTCATCAGATTTTTTCTGTTATATTTTCGCATTGTCGGTGCTAATGTAATCCTTTTAAACCTCATGTTCCGTTATTTCCTTCCTGAACGACTTCTGCTCCTGCATTCCGTTGCTTTTCCCTGAACTATTTCACATCTCCTACTGCACAGAATTTTCCGGTTTCAATATATTCCCGGATCACGCCAACCAGCCCGCCAAGTTCCTGATTTGTTGTATCCAATATTTCTCTCCGTATCCGGGCAATATCCTCCGGTGTGATTCCCTTCAGATATCTGATACACTCCTGATCACAGATCCCTGCAGGATCAAGAAGTGGATCGATCGTGTTCAGTGTACCAATAATCATATCATCCAGCGGCATTCCCTGCTGCACAAATTCTTCCAGGAAATCGGCCATTCCACAATATGCTGCCCTTGTATTTTCAAGGTTCGGATCTCTGTAAGAATACGAGAAAAGATTCCCATTGAGCCTTGCACCCATTCCTGTACCGTAAGCACCTCCCTGAACTCGTACTGCATTCCACAGATACCCAAATGTCATTACTAGGTCTGATTTAAATTTGGCACTAAAGTTTCTTCTTTGTCTGGACATACTGATGAATCCTCTCTTTCATACTGATTTTAGTATATCAGATTCATTAAAAAATGTCCGAAAAAGTGTCTTAATTTATGAGACCATTATAATTAAACCAATAGCAGGTAATCGCACAGACTACCTGCTATATATTTTTTACCTTATTAAATTGAATCTCTATTCATCCATCAATAACAGATCTGCTTTTAATTCATCTGTCAGGACGATCGCTTCACTCTCGCCCTGGTCAAGACCTGTGGCTCTTTTTAATATACTGGCGGATTCCGGATTATTTACAGGCTTTACAACGATCATACCGCAGCCTCCTTCTTCTTGAGTTCTCTGAAAGTATTCAGTTCATCATCCAGATCATCCATCGTCATATCAAAATAGGAATATCCCAGCTTATCATACAGATCAATCAACTCGGATTTTCTGATTCCCAGAATTTCAGCCGCACGACCATGGGATATCGTCTGATTCAGTATATATGGATACAGCAACAGTGCATTTCGAGTAAGCTCTGTTTCCGGGTTCATAGTTACCAGATATTTTGACATTCCTACCGGAACTTTAATGGTTACAGATTCTGTTGTTACCATAATATCACGTCCTTTCCGTTAGAAATCCATGTTCGTCTCTTTTCCTATATTATATCCATTATTTGGATTTTCTACAACTGATTTTTTATCTGCTCTACTGTTCCATTTTTACTGGCAATCTCTTCCCTGGTTTCAAAATAATCTGTGCTGAAATAATGTTTGCTGCTTTTCTGCTCAAATCACGATAATCTTTTGCTTTAATTATTCTCATGTTCTCCACTCATTATTTTTTTATTGTCCGCCTAGAAAATATCGATTGCATTAGCCACACCGTCCTCTGCATTCGATTTTGTAATAAAATCAGCTTTCTCCTTTACTATGTCCTGTGCATTTCCCATAGCTACACCAATCCCTGCATATTCAATCATTGAAATATCATTTAATCCATCCCCGCATGCAATTAACATTTTTCTGTTATATTTTAAATATTTCAATAATTTTTCTAATGCCTGTGCCTTATTCACATTTGCTGGCATTATTTCTAGAAAAAACGGTTCGGATCGGTAAATACTAAGTTGGTTTCCAAAGTAACTCTGTAACTTCCTCTCAAGTTTTTCTAAACACTGTTCTTTTCCTGAAACCAAACATTTCGTTATTGGAAAATTCACATATTCTACAAATCGAATGTAGTGCCATTTTAGTACCGCATTATTCGACTCTGCTTCCGGTCATTTTTGACCGATTTTTTATCATTGTAGATGGTTCCATTGGCTCGAAAATGGATTTTCACCTCTTTTTCCCCTGATTTAGCACGCCAATTGACACTACCAAAAGGAATGAGTTCATAATCACTTTCCAACCACGATTTTATAATAGAATCCATTTGGGTAAATTACAAGAAATATTTTCACTTGTACTGGAATCCTTATAAAGCAATGCATCCGCATCACTGCCAGCACTGCAAAGCCACTTGCCAAAACAACAGTAAAATAACAGTACCAAATGCAACAGCCAAGAAACACTTACAATTTCTTCTCTACCTTTTGCAACTCATCCAATAATGCACTTCTTCTAGGATACGTTGCCTTAAATTCATCCACAAGCAGCTTGGCAGTAGCATTTCCTTTCCACTTAATCAACTGTAATAGGTCCTTACATACTTTCTTATATAATCTTCTATCTGTTGCCTGCGCACATTGTTCTCTTATGTAATTTGCACACAATTCATAAATTTCATTCGGATAATCCATTACAAGAAATTGAGCATAATAGAACAAATTATATGGATTTTCTGTAACGGCTTCTAATAGCAACTTCTTTTCGTTTTCCTTAACCAATACAGACCGATAACATACTGAATATTTGCATTGCTTTAATTCTTTAAGTAAAATTGGCTTCTGACTTTCCCATATCCCCTGACTTTGATACAGCCGCTTTAAAACATCCCAAAATCCTTCATTACCTAGCAACAAGATTTTCTTTGCCTGCTCAATCTGCTTATCTGTTATGCCTGACTGCATATAAACATCAAATAGTATATTATTCCAATCCTCCGGAGTGTTTCTGTAAAAGCGACCGTCCTCTTTCTTTATCTGTTCAAGGCACAACTTTTCTGCTTCGTTATAATTCCTCGCATCTGTTGCATCTTTAACTGCAATTATGCACATTTCTCTTATATACAGATTTGCATATAACTCGTCCTTAACTGCGTCTGCACCCTTTAAATGTCGATGTAATTTATAACGTAAAATTGTATCTTCCTGCCTTTTATATTCCGGCATATAATCATTCTCAATATCTTCTAAGAATATATCCAAAAGCTTTTCCAATTTTGCTGCCAACTTCTCATCACACAAACAAACAGCCTTTTCCAATAATTCATAGCGCCACGAGTCCCAGCCGTCAAACGCTTTTTTCTTTGCTTCCTTTATAATCAATGACAGTGCATGTTTTCTCATTGCTGCATCCAGTTTGGCAATTGTCTGTGTTGATAAATCTATTAGTTCAAATGCACGCATTATTACATCCGTCAGCATACCGGAACTGCTATCTGCACAAGAAGCCAATTTCACGCCCGAAACAAGCACATATGTATCTGCCTCAAGAGATTCCTGGTATCTTTCCCGCTTAAAAGCATCTTCGCACATATCCAATACATCATGCATATCCATGCAAATATTGTCGCAGCTGTGCCAACCAATAAATCCTCGGACCGTATTGCACTTTATCGATGTGCTAATTGTCATCTTCGCAACTTCTAAAATATCATTTGTCTCAGCCATAGCTATTCCTCTATCTCTATCCCGAACCGTTCACACCAGTCTCTTGCTATTTGCTCATAGCAATCATCCCTGTACTTATACCATTTTTCCTGAAGGTCAAAGTCGTACAGCCTATCCTTAAATCTGCGGAATGCACCCTTGCCTCTGATTGCTGCATCCAATGCGTCCTGTGCTCTTCCAGCCGGTAAGTCATAAATAAATTCTTCCATCATCCGATATTCATTCATATCATACTGCCGTGGCAACGGGATATAATCTTCAATAAATCCCTCTTCAATATCTTCTATCAATTCAGGATCCGTTTCTCCATTAACCATACCGTCAAATATCATCAGGATTTCTTCATTTTTCGTGTCATAATAATATTCCATATCCACTCCGGCACCATCAAGTGCCTCGAGAACTTCTTGTAATTTTACTTTCATATGTACCTCATGCTGTTGTGCTATGGAGTTGTTGAGAAAAAGTGACTTATGAATGATGAACTGTATAATAATGCTTTCCATTAAAAAACACATAATTTGCACCAACACAAAAATTATTCATCTGCATCATTAACCAATGTGCCGGCAAATCATAATCGTCAATCAATTCATCTTCCTCATAACCATCCTGAATATCATCAGCCGTCGGAAGCATCCTTCCAAGTGGTCAGCCCCATGTGCTCTTTGCTGCTGTCGGCACGGCAATGATGGTGCTCAGATTATAGTGATTGGTGTTGTAGGTTTTGCCGTCCGCAGCAGTTATTCGAAATTTTCGAATAACTGAATTCTCGTCGATCTCTCCGTCGGCAAATATTTTATTAAGTGATAATTGATGGTGTGCGTTTCCACATTATACAGAAGTCCCATCATTTTCTGGGTCAACCATACATTTTCATCGCAATATACTGCATTTACATCGCTTTCCCCGGTGGCGGAAATCAAAACATCAGCGATGAAATCAAATTGGATTTTCATCCTATAACCATCCTTTTTTAGAATATGGAGTGGTTCAATAAAAATCCGCATCTCGAAGTTCCATCCGGTACGTAATACATTTTTGTTCCTCGAAATCTATTTTCTTCCTAGTCGAGTTTTAAAATCCTGATATCCGAACGCAGTAACCTGTTCCAGCCTTCCTTTCATTCCCAAACTCCATATATCCGGAAGCGGCATCCCGTTAAATGTATTATTTTTACAAGTCGTATAAATTGCCATATCGCCGAAGATTACCATATCGCCAGCTTTTAGTTCCTTCGGAAAATAGTAATCTCCGATCACATCTCCCGCAAGGCAGGTCGGTCCTGCCAAACGGTATCGGTGCTGATATTGCCCGCCTTCATCCGGCTGTTTTGCCGCATTGTAAATTGGTGGCTGGTACGGCATTTCCAGTACATCCGGCATATGGCAGGCCGCACTTGCATCCAGAATTGCAATCTGTGTCTCTCCATTTTTCACAATATCAAGAACACGACTCACAAGATACCCTGCATTCAGAGCAACCGCCTCGCCCGGCTCCAGATATACCTGAACATCCCATTTCTTCTTTATGGACAGAAGTAGCTCCTCCAGCCGGGACCTCTCATAATCATGTCTGGTAATATGATGTCCACCGCCCAGATTCACCCATTTCATTCGTGGAAGGATATCCCCGAATTTGTCTTCCACTGCACGCATCGTCACTTCCAGTGCATCTGCATTCTGTTCGCACAGCGTATGGAAATGGATTCCATCCAGCAGTGAGATCAAATCTTCCGTCATTTCTTGATTCCACTGTTCGCGTGTTGTTCCCAGTCTGCTGCCCGGAGCACACGGATCATATATGTCATGTCCGTCCTGTGTAGAACATTCCGGGTTGACCCGAAGTCCGATGCTTTTCCCTTGTGCCTTTGCTCTTTCCCCTAATTTCTTTAACTGCCCCGGCGAATTGAACACAATATGGTCTGCATACTCAAGAAGCTCATCAAATTCATCTTCCCGGTAAGCTGCACAGAAGACATGGACTTCCTTTCCACCCATTTCTTCTTTTCCCAAACGAGCCTCGTACAATCCGCTCGCTTCTGTACCTGCAAGATATGGCTCTAAAAGAGGATAGAAATTGTAATTAGAAAATGCTTTCTGAGCCAGTAATACTTTGCACCCGGTCCGTTCTGCCACCGCCAAGAGACAGAAGCCATTGCACTCCAGCTGAGTTTCATCAATCACATAGCTTGGACTTGGCAGCCTGCGAAACAAGTCCTCCGGGCTGTATTCTTCTAATCCCGAAAAAACAATTTTATTCATATTCATTACTCCACAATAACCGGATCATAGCTTTCACTGCGTGGCAGTCCATACTGATCTAACGCAGCAAGGAACGGATCCGGATCAAATTCTTCTACTGTATGTACACCTGTCTTTGTCCATTTTCCGGTCAGAAGCATCAATGCACCACACATTGCCGGAACTCCGGTCGTATAGCTGATTGCCTGGCTCGCTACTTCCTTGTAGCACTCCTGGTGATCACATACATTATAGATATAATATGTTTTTTCTTTTCCGTCTTTCTTTCCTGTAAAAATACAACCGATATTTGTCTTTCCATGTGTACGTGGACCAAGGCTTGCCGGATCCGGTAACAGTGCCTTCAGGAATTTGATCGGAACAATCTGCTGTCCCTCGAATTCAATCGGAGTTGTAGAAAGCATCCCCACATTTTCCAGGCAATTCATATGTGTGAGGTAGCTCTGTCCAAATGTCATGAAGAAACGGATTCGTTTCACTTCCGGAATATTTTCCGCGAGAGATTCGATTTCTTCATGATGAAGCAGATACATATCTTTCTGTCCGACACAGTCAAAATCATACTCACGTTTTATGCTCATAGCCGGGATTTCAACCCAGTGTCCGTCTTCCCAGTAGCTTCCCGGTGCTGATACTTCACGCAGATTTACTTCCGGATTAAAGTTGGTAGCAAATGCGTATCCGTGATCTCCGCCGTTGCAATCCAGAATATCGATTGTATCGATCGTATCGAATTCATTTTTCTTTGCATGTGCACAGTATGCCTGTGTCACTCCCGGGTCAAATCCGCATCCAAGAAGAGCAGTCAGCCCAGCCTTCTCAAACTTCTCACGGTATGCCCACTGCCAGCTGTAATCAAAATAAGCAGAAAAGCCTTTCTCCTCGCAGCGTTTGTTGTAAATTTCACGCCACTCTGGATCCTCCGTGTCTTCCGGCTCATAGTTTGCAGTATCCATATAGTTCACTCCACAAGCCAGACATGCATCCATGATCGTCAGATCCTGATACGGAAGTGCGATGTTCATCACAAGATCCGGCTGATACTCCTTGATCAGTGCGATCACCTGATCCACATCGTCCGCATCTACCTGGGCTGTTGTAATCTTTGTTTCGGTTTTTCCTTCCAGGTCTGCCGCCAACTCATCACATTTTGATTTTGTTCTGCTCGCAATACACAGCTCGCTGAACACTTCGCTTACCTGGCAGCACTTTCTGATTGCCACAGAAGCTACTCCGCCGCATCCAATTACTAATACCTTACTCATTTTCGTTCTCCTCCTGTAAATTCACTCTGTATGTTCATTCTATCTATTCAAATTCTGCATGTTCACGCTACTTTGTCACAAATGGTCTGAACGATCATTTTTTCAGACTCAGAAGTAATTCCCGCAGTACCTTGCATGCTGTCGCAGTAGACACTCCGCTCTGATCTAACATCGGGGCAAGTTCATTAAGATCCGCTCCGACAATCTTTGTTTCGGATACAAGGCGGATCGCATGTAACAGCTGCATGAACGTGACTCCTCCGGCCTCCGGAGTTCCTGTTCCCGGAAATACAGACGGATCCAGACAGTCCAGATCGATTGTAAAATATACCGGGGTGTTGTTCTCTTTCAATTGCTGTACGACTTGTTCCAATCCTTCAAAATCAAACGGATGAAGATCGGTGTGTTCTTTTGCAAATGCAAATTCTTCCCGCTCTCCGCTTCGAATACAGAACTGGTGAATGCGTCCGTCTCCCAACATGTCATGGCATCTGCGGATGACACAGGCATGACTCAGTTTTGCACCGAGATAATCCTCTCTCAGATCGGTATGCGCGTCAAAATGGATGATGTGCATTTCCGGAAAACGCTTGTATACTGCACGTACATTTGCCAGCGTTACAAGATGTTCTCCGCCCAAAAGCAATGGCATTTTTCCCTCTTCTATAATCTGATCGGCATGCTGTTCGATGTCGGAAAGTGCATCCTCTGTATTGCCAAAGCACAGCTCCAGATCTCCGCTGTCAAATACAAAACAATCCGTCAAATCTTTATCCTGATACGGACTGTATGTTTCCAGCCCGAAGCTTTCATGGCGCATCGCTGATGACCCGAACCGGGCACCCGGGCGATAGCTTGTCGTGGAATCAAAAGGCGCACCAAACAGGACGATTTCCGCTTTCTCATACTCACAATCACACCCGATAAATGTTTCAATATTCTGTTTCATCTCTTATTCTACCTCCTCAAGCAGCCGTTCCAAAAACGCCGGAAGATAAAAGGCACCTTTATGCAGACGGGTCGTATAATAATTCGTTTTCAGATTCAACGCCTGCCATTTCTCCGCATCAAGATCATCCAGCGGATGATATTTTTTGCTTGCGAAACCAAAGAGCCAGTATCCTGCCGCATAGGTCGGGATGTGTGCCTGATACACTCTGCTGATTGGAAATGTACTGACGATCCGCTGGTGGCTGCGCTGCATCGCTTCTGCATCGTGCTGATAAAACGGGCTTCCCTGCTGATTGACCAGGATTCCGTCCTCATGTAGTGCATTGTAGCAGATTCCATAGAACTCTTTTGTAAAATAACTTTCCGAAGGACCGAACGGGTCTGTGGAATCCACAATGATCAGATCATATTCATCCGTGCGGCGCCGGATAAAGCGAAGTGCATTGTCAAAATAAATATGCACACGTTCATCATCCAGCCGGCTGGCATTTTCAGGCAGATACATCCTGCAAGCCTCTACAACCTGCTCATCCATTTCCACCAGATCAATATTTTCAATCGTACGGTAACGTGCCAACTCATGGACAACGCCGCCGTCTCCTGCTCCGATCACAAGTACATTCTTAATTCCGGGATGAACCGCCATCGGAACATGCGTGATCATTTCATCATAAATAAACTCATCCCGTTCCGTCAGCATGACATTTCCATCCAGTGACAGAACTTTACCGAATTCCGGTGTCTCGTAGATATCAATCTGCTGATACGGACTTTTGTGTGAATAGAGGTGTCTGTTCACCCGGATACTGTGTTTGACATCGGGAGCGTGAAATTCACTAAACCAAAGTTCCATGATCGTCCTCCTTTAAAATATTGATATATTCAATCTCCGGATCCTCCGGTCCTGTCATGGAGCATCCTTTTTCTTTTGCATACTTGATATATTCCAGAATATCCTCTGTAATTTTCTCTCCCGGTGCAAGGATCGGGATTCCAGGCGGATAACACATTACAAATTCGCTGCAGATACAACCTGCACTGCTGCCAATCGGAACACTGATTGTTTCCGCATAGAACGCTTCCTGCGGACTCATCACAACCTCGGGATCAATATACTCCTGATTCATCAGACCGCTGCTGTCTGTCTGATATCTTCTGCGTATTTCAGCCAGTGCACTCACCAGTCGTTCCAGTTCCTGTGGTCTGTCTCCGATGGAGAGATATGCAAGGATATTTCCGATATCCCCAAACTCAATCTGAATATCATACTCATCCCGAAGAAGATCATACACCTCAATGCCCGCAAGCCCGATATCCCGTGTATGGACACTAAGCTTTGTCGGGTCAAAATCAAACACGGAATCTCCATTGATCAGTTCCGATCCAAATGCATAATAGCCGCCTACCGCATTGATTTCTTCCCGTGCATACGCCGCCATGGAAGACACCTGACGGAACACTTTCCTTCCACGCAATGCAAGATTGCGGCGGCTGATATCCAGACTGGACATCAGAAGATAACTGCCGGAAGTCGTCTGCGTCAGATTGATGATTTTCCGCACATGACCTTCCTGAATATTCGGACCCACCAGTAATAAACTAGACTGTGTCAGACTTCCACCGCTCTTATGCATGGAAACCGATGCCATATCCGCTCCCGCTTCCATCGCTGACACCGGCATGTCCTCCCCAAAATAGAAATGGGTTCCGTGTGCCTCATCAGCCAGACAGTACATGCCCGCATCGTGAGCCATTTTTACAATTGCTTTCAGATCACTGCAGATTCCATAATATGTAGGGTTATTCACCAATACAGCAACTGCATCCGGGTGTTCTGCTATCGCTTTTGCCACCTGTTCTCTCTTCATCCCCAGGGAAATGCCCAGATGGTGGTTCACTTCCGGATTCACATACACCGGAATCGCACCGCAGAGTACAAGCGCATTGATCACACTGCGATGTACATTTCTCGGAAGAATGATCTTATCTCCTCTCTTACAGACCGAAAGCACCATCGTCTGCACGGAGCTTGTGGTACCTCCGACCATAAGAAATGCGTGTGCTGCACCAAAAGCATCTGCCGCCAGTTCTTCCGCCTCGCGGATGACAGAAATCGGATGGCACAGATTATCCAGCGGTTTCATACTGTTCACGTCAATGCTGATGCAACGCTCCCCTAAGAATTCTGTCAGCTCCGGATTCCCCCGGCCCCGTTTATGTCCAGGCACATCAAAAGGCACAACCCGCATCTGTCGGAATTTCTGCAGTGCCTCGTAGATCGGTGCCTTATTTTGATTCAATTCGTGTTCTTCTCTCATTTTACACCTCAAAAAAAAGCAAGCTGTAAACACACAGCTTGCTTTGAAATCTTCAATCGTTATCTCTTATACAGCATCAATACTTTTACTACGCTTAATTGACCGTTTCACAAGTCTGCACTATCATGCATTTCGGTTATGAAGTAACCAACTTATAAAATTTGAGCTTTTAACTCAATCAATGAGGGTATCCTATCTTATACCCATCGGCAGCGGACCCGGCTGTCCGTATGGCCTCGACTTCAAAAGAAGTGGTCCTGTATTCGCTAGATAACTCTTTGCGTCGTTTTAATTTTATCATTTTTTCGGATAATGTCAATGTGAAAATTTAACCTCTTATACCAAAATAATTTTTCATCTCTGTCTGAAATGAAGAATGTCTTGGAAATTTTCTTTTATATATGGCAAAAATTTCCTGTCGCATCCCCTTTTCACCCATTTGTTCCTTTATTTCGGCAATCATTGCAAGCCCGAAAAGCCTATCGAATTCGCAACCGCTTTAGCCGCCTTTGAGGGAACAGCATCTTCAAATAAGTATAAAAGAAACAGGCAAATTCCTTCCCCGACAAAACAATTGCTCCACCCCAAAGAACCGCTTGGATTTTTTGATACTGCTTTTACTACTTTAAAATTTCCCGTATAAAAGTTCAACTCATTATATGTATAATTGTTAATGATGTTCTGATTCAGCTCAGAATTTCTTATAGAGGTAACCGGATTTCCTTTTATCCTTGAAGCCAGAGCCTTCTCCGCTCTTATACCATATTGCTCTGCCATTTCCCTTGTAGCAAACAATCTTAAAAGATTTCTTACCGTAGAATCAGAGCGAAAACTTTCCCAGCAAAAAAGCATTAGCTTTTCTGTATGATTAAGATATGACGAAGCACACGCTGCCTTTAATGCTATTTTACTGCGGATTGTCAGCTTAGAATCAATCTTTTCTATTGCATTCTCTCCAATTTTCTCTATTTGGGAATATCCATAATTTTTATCATACTCGTTCATGGCTTCCAGGTACAAAGATGGATGTACTTTATAGTTATCATTCGCCATTTTCACAAGCCCTTCTATTCCCTCACGATATAAAACAGCTTCTTTCAGCAATCTGCTCTCTGTATCGCCGCTTTTTGTCTTCAGCAATGAAATCCAGTCATTCCAGAATTGCTCGGTTTCCGTCAAATTTTCTCTTCCTGCATGGAACATATCCTCAATATGAAGATCATGAAATGCATAATGTGAAAAATACAAATATATATCTTCCGCCCGTTCTTCCGGCACTCTCATTTGATAATCCACATACAGGGTCAAAAGTGCCAACTGCTTCAAGTCTGCAGTCACTATTTCTTTTTCGACCAATACTTCCAAATCTGCAGGATCAACATATTCTTCCTCTGCAAACACTTCCATCTCCCAGATCCATTCATAGATCAAACTGGCTTCCTGATATTTCCTGTCATCTACACAGTCTTTTGCAAACCGGAGCATCGTATTAATTTTATCTCCAATCCCCTGTTCATCATAATATTCTGTAATTAGATCACTATCCCAATATCCACTGGAATAATCTTCATATTCATCTGCATTCAGATAGAGTTCTCCTTCATCAATCTGCTGTATCCAAATTTTGATCTGTGCCATTTTTTCGGATACAAACTCATCTGACATTCTTGCCTGGACCCCATCGTGAGAGTTCACTGACTGATCTGTCAAATATCCAGCCACAATCTGATTACATTTTCTGTTCTGGTTCTCATTTAAAAGCTCTGACATTTCCAATATCAGCTCGATCAAATTTTCCTTGTTTAATTTCTTCAGTTTCTCTCTCGTTATCATATGCTTACCGCCTACCACAGCATTTTTTATATTTTTTTCCACTGCCGCACGGACACGGATCGTTTGGATAAATTTTCGTTTCTTTTACAATCGGCTGCTGAACCGGCATACTGAAATCATCATACATATCATTGTAGTCATCTGCCATTTCCATTGATTTAAGAAATGATTGTTTCTGTGTTTCTATCCACTTCAGATCAGCTTCCCGGTTTAGATGCTGTGCAAGAGACTCCATTATCGTCAATACCGGTGTGAATGCAATTCTTGTTATCCGTTGCGAGGAATGAAATTTCTCTGTCACTCTTAATGACCCGAATGATATTGTATATTTGTACCGGCTTGCAGAGGAATCTCCTCTGTTGTATGCCAAACTGGCATTGAAGGAAAATGGTTTACAGGATTATGTGGATGCAATGAATTGGTTCAATTATTAGTTCAACTCTGCTTATATTAAGATAAACTTCTTTAACCTTATCGCAAATGATTATTGAAGTTTATCTTATTCCATTTTCTGCTAATAGTCTACCAATTTCATATAGCGCACCAATTTCAAATCTCTCTACCTTATATAATTTCTCATCATTAATTTTATTTCTAAAATATATACCATCAAAATACATATAATCATATGTTGGTACAAGATCATATGTCTGATTTGCTTGTATTGTTCCTTCTCCCTTCAAAATGCCTGACAAAGAGGAATGGTTTCCATTATAAACAATTGTTAAACCTATAGGAAAAATATATGTGGCCATATGATTGGTTTTGTCATATTCAAATGAATTACCTACATTTTGCCCTATATTTAATAATGCATCAACAAATCGTTGCTTATTCCACGCACATACCAATATGGCATCTTTTGATAAATCTATATTAATATTGCTCTCTCCTAATTCAAAACTCTTGCAATTGTTAAGTTTATTGCTATTAATTAAATACTCTCCTATATCTTTGTATATACTTTGAACATCTGTAACTTCTTCATCCTCATACAATTCACGTACTATATCATATAAGTGATAATTTGACATTGCTCTTATAAGTGAATAAACAGGATTTTTTCTCACATCCTTAATCTCATTGTTTTTGATGAGATTACGTGTTGTCTGCAACAAACTATTTAGTCTCTCTTTTTTCTTTCTATCCTCATTACAAAATAAAAACATCATTTTTCTCCTAAAGTTTCTTCTCCACCTTCTCCAATTCATCCAACAATGCTGGTTTTCTTGGATATCTCTGCTTCAATTCCTCAATTAACGACTTAGCAGTATCATTACCCTTCCATTTTATAAGCTGTGCAATATTCTTCGTTATCTTCTTATATTCTCGTCTATCCTTTGCCTGAGCACAACTCTCACTTATTTCCTTATAACACAACTCATATACCTGCTCCGGATATTCCTTCACCAAATATTTCCCATAATAAAACAAATCATACGGATTCTCCATTACATCATCAAGCAATCTCTTCTTTTCATTTTCAGAAATAAGAACACTGCGATAGCAAACAGTTCGCTTGCTATCCTTCAATTCATCCAGTAAGCTTCCGTAATTTTCATTACACACCCCGCACTCATTATAAATCTGTTTCAAAACACCCCAGAACTTCTCATTTCCCATCAATAGCAGCTTTTTTGCCTGTGCGATTTGCTTTTCCTTGTTGTTTGCTGTCTTATATATATCATATAACATATTATTCCAATCTTCCGGATCACTGCAATGATAATGCCATGTCTCTTCTGCGTTTGCTTTCTCTAAACAAAGTTTCTCTGCTTCATCATAATTCTTATCTTCCATAGCATCCTTGATAGCAATAATACGGAGTTCATTTATTGTAATATTCTGATATAGTTCCTTCTGTGTATTCTTTTTGCCATATAAATGTCTATGTAAAAGGTATCTTACAATCAAATCTTCTTTTTTCGTAT
>ERZ791903.1632-NODE-1632-length-20291-cov-2.858519_pt1 | contig 20291 bp, 15 predicted proteins | sample MGYA00510148_ERZ791903 | MGnify/ENA primary metagenome ERZ791903 (study PRJEB30046, sample SAMN00792080) | human gut metagenome | study: EMG produced TPA metagenomics assembly of the A metagenome-wide association study of gut microbiota in type 2...
GATATCACAGTTTTGTATAAGTGCAATATTACCGCCTTCACGTGCTTCAGGGGAAATATGACCGATGCAGGCCCCGCGGGTCGCGCCGGAAAAACGCCCATCCGTAAGGAGTGCCACATCTTTATCAAGTCCCATACCGGCCAGTACTGATGTGGGATTGAGCATTTCGCGCATACCTGGTCCGCCTTTGGGTCCCTCATAACGAATGACTACGACATCTCCCTTTTCTATTTGTTTACCGCAGATTGCCGCAATAGCTTCATCTTCTGAATCGTAGACTTTAGCAGGGCCAGAATGTACAAGCATTTCTTCGGCGACGGCACTTTCTTTGACTACGCTGCAGTCGGGGGCGATATTGCCTTTGAGTACAGCAATGCCGCCTGTTTTGCGATAAGGATTCTCAACGCTGTGAATAACATCAGGACGGGTGATAACAGCATCAGCAAAATTTTCGCCCATAGTCTGACCTGTTACTGATTTTGCTTCCTTATGAATCAGGTCGAGTTTACTGAGTTCATGCATCACGGCATTGATTCCGCCAGCTTCATTAAGGTCAATGATATGATGGCTGCCACCAGGGCTAAGTTTAGTCAGATAAGGAGTTTTTTTGCTTATTTCATCAAATAATTCTAATGGTAATTCTAAGTCTGCTTCGTGGGCAATCGCGGGTAAATGTAAGGCAGTATTGGAAGAACCTCCGATTGCCATATCAACAGTTATGGCATTTTCGAAAGCGTCCATTGTCATAATATCACGCGGACACAGGTTTTGAGCAACAAGGTCCATGATTTTAGCACCTGCACGTTTGGCAAGAGCGATACGGGCACCCTGGTAAGCTGCTGGTATAGTACCGTTACCGGGTAAGCCCATACCAAGTACTTCAGTAAGGCAGTTCATAGTGTTAGCAGTGAACAGACCAGAACAGCTGCCGCAGCCTGGGCATGCGGCATGTTCGATGATGCTGAGTTCTGTTTTGTCGATTTTTCCTGCTTCAAAACGACCGGCGGCTTCAAAAACAGTGGAAACACTGATGTCGGTTCCGTTAAGACGTCCGGGAAGCATAGGCCCGCCGCTGACAACGATTGCGGGAATATTAAGACGTGCGGCTGCCATAAGCATACCCGGCACGATTTTATCACAGTTAGGAATGAGTACAAGACCGTCGAACGCGTGACCGTTAGCTACAGCTTCAATACTGTCGGCTACAAGTTCGCGGCTGGCGAGAGGATATTTCATACCGTTATGGCCCATGGCAATGCCATCGCAGATACCGATTGCAGGGAATTCGATCGGAGTTCCGCCAGCAGCTAAAATACCATGTTTAACAGCTTTGGCAATCTGGTCGAGGTGCATATGTCCGGGGATTATTTCGTTTTGGGCGTTAACTACGCCGATAAGCGGTTTTTTTAAGTCTTCTTCGGTGTAACCCATCGCATAAAATAAAGAGCGGTGAGCTGCTCTGGTTGAACCAAGCTTTACTTCTTCACTACGCATAATTTTAATAACCTCTTTCCCTTAAATGTCTCTTTTATCTGTCTGTCTATCCAAGTATAAGGATATTAAAAAAATTTTACGGTATTTTACGAAAAATGTCAATTTAACAGATAATTGTGTAAGCCATGATTTCACCGTTTTTTTACAGGATAAGGGACTTTTTAGGTAGCCAAGGAACAGAAGATTATTATATAATATAAAAGCAACAGGTTTACATAATAAAATTTAAGTTAAGAGGTGTGATATATGAAAACAAAGATCACTGAGCTTTTAGGAATCAAGTATCCTATCATTCAGGGTGGCATGGCCTGGACTTCAGATGCAAATCTGGCAGCTGCTGTTTCCAATGCCGGCGGCGCTGGTATTATTGCTACAGGTGGCCGCACTGTAGAGTGGACCCGCGATGAAATCCGAAAAGCCAAAGATTTGACCGCTAAACCTTTCGGCGTCAATATCATGCTGATGGCTCCTAATATTGCAGAGATTATTGATGTGGTTTGTGAAGAAAAAGTTGCCTTTGTAACTTTGGGCGCTGGCAATCCTGTTCCTCATATCGAAAAATTTCATGCTGCAGAAATTAAAGTTATTCCTGTAGTTCCAAGTGTCAAATTGGCAAAGCGTGTTGAAGAAGCAGGTGTTGATGCCATGGTCATCGAAGGTATGGAGGGTGGCGGGCATATAGGTCAGCAAACTACTATGGCTTTAATGACAAACGTACTGCCGCTAATCAAAAAAGTACCGGTTTTGGTAGCAGGTGGTATTTCAGATGGACGTGGAATTGCGGCAGCGCTTATGATGGGGGCTGACGGTGTACAGATGGGATCACGTTTTATTCTGACGGACGAATGTCCTACCCATCCTAAAGCTAAAGAAGCCATTATTAAGGCTACTGATACTGATTCTGCTGTAACTGGTTTTTCGCGCAATAATGCTGTGCGTTGCCTGAAAAATGAGTTTACCAAAGAATATTTAGAAAAAGAATGCAGCGGTGCGCCGCAGCAGGAATTAAACGATTTTGCTACGGGAACTAACCGTTTGGGTGCGGTGGAAGGCGATATTGTCCACGGAGCTGTTTTAGTAGGGCAAAGTCTGAACGTTTTAAACGACATTCTGCCTTGTGCTGAAGTGATGGAAAGATTGATAGCTGAAGCAAGAGATACTTTAGCTAATGCGAAAAATATTGTGCTGTAAGCATAGTGGTCAATTGAAAACGCAGCCGGGGATGACTTCGGCTGCGTTTTATATATCTTAATGTTAAATAGTGGCATCGAAAATAGTTTGAATAAATAATGGCTCTATAGTATAATATTATGGTAAAAATATCTTGCGATTTGTAAGGTTTAAAGATTTAGGGGGAATATGACAATGTCCGGACATTCGAAATGGGCAAACATCAAACACAAAAAGGGTAAAGCTGACGCAGCACGCGGTCAGATTACTACCAAAATCGGCCGCGAGATTACGATTGCGGTAAGAATGGGTGGCCCTGACCCTACCGGCAATATGAAATTGAAATTGGCTTTATCAAAAGCTAAGGCCAATAATGTTCCTAAAGATAACATTCAGCGCGCTATCCAAAAAGGGCAGGGTGCTGCAGATGCTTCTAATTATGAGGAAATTACTTACGAAGGTTATGGTCCTGCTGGTGTTGCTGTAATGGTAAGCACTTTGACTGATAACCGTAACCGTACTGCTGCCGATGTTCGTCACGTATTTTCTAAATACGGTGGGAACATGGGCGAGACTGGTTGTGTAAATTGGATGTTCAAACGCAAAGGCGTTTTTAGTATCGACAGTGAAGCCGGCTATACGGAAGATGATTTGATGTTGATAGCGTTAGAGGCAGGTGCTGAAGATGTTAAAGCTGAGGAAGAAGGTTTTGAGATAGTTACCGAGCCTGAGGATTTTGATGCTGTTGAAAAAGCTCTTGCTGATAATAATATCGAAGTCATGATGTCTGAGATCGCAATGCTCCCTGACACAATGGCAGAACTGTCTGACGAAGACGTTGTTAAAGTCAGGAAAATGCTTGAGGCATTGGAGGACTTAGACGATGTGCAGGATGTTTATACAAACGCAGACCTGCCGGAAGAAGACGAAGAATAAATTGTGCGACAGGCAGGCTCACCAAGGCCTGCCTGCTTTCTATCATAATCAGGAGGGAGCACGAAGAGATGCTGGCAATTGGAATTGACCCTGGTACTGCTATCTGCGGCTTTGGCCTGGTGGAAATGGTAGGGAATAAACTGACTCCTATCCATTATGGAGCTGTGTTTACGGATAAGGATATGCTGCCTGAACTCAGGTTGAAAAAAATCTACGATGAACTGAGCGTCTTATTGGATGAATATCGTCCGGATGTGATGAGTGTGGAACAATTGTTTTTTAACCGCAATGTAACGACAGCAATAAGCGTTGGTCAGGCTCGCGGTGTGGCACTTTTGACAGCAGCTAACCGCGGTATCCAGATCACGGAATTTACACCGATGCAGATCAAGCAGGCTGTTGTAGGTTATGGCGGCGCTAACAAAGAGCAGGTGACTTTTATGGTGCAGAAGCTCTTGAATATTCGTACAAAACCTAAACCAGATGATGTCGCTGATGCTTTGGCAGTGGCGATTTGCGGATTGCATACGGCAGCGACAAGACGATGGCAGGAGTTGAAGTAAATGATTGGATCAATTAAAGGAAAGGTGGCCTATCTGGCAAATGAATATTGTTTGTTGGAAACTAACAGCGGTGTTGGCTACAGGGTCTTTATGCCTGCGGCTCATTTGGGACAACTTGCTGTAGGAATGGAAGCTAGAGTGCACACTTATATGGCTGTGCGCGAGGATGCTATTTTACTGTTTGGCTTTCTGAATCAGGAATACTATAATTTATTTTTACTTCTTCTTGGGGTCAGCGGTGTTGGTCCTAAGGTTGCATTAGGCATTTTGTCTGCCGTTAAGCCGGATGATTTTTATCTGGCAGTGCAAAGCCGTGACCTTAAGGTTTTAACAAAGTTGCCAGGGATTGGTAAAAAGACCGCTGAACGGTTACTTTTAGAATTAAAAGATAAAGTAGGCGGTATAGGCGGTGACAGCGACAGCGGTTTTGCCGATACTGCATTTGGCGGCGGTAGTGCTGCTGTGGATGAAGCTATTGAAGCATTGTGTGCTTTAGGATACTCTAATTCGGAAATCATGCCTGCTTTAAAACAGATTCCGAATTATGCAGAACTTAGCAGTGAGGTAATTATTAAGCAGGCTCTCAAATTGTTTGCCGGGAGGAAATAATGCAGCCGGAAGAAAGAATTATTACCGGACAGGAGCAGGACGCCGATGTATGGCAATACAGCCTGCGTCCTCGCCGCCTGGCCGAATATATCGGGCAGAATCAGGTAAAACAGAATATGGAAGTATTCATCAAGGCTGCTGCCGACAGGAAAGAAGCGCTAGATCATGTGCTTTTATTTGGGCCGCCTGGTCTGGGGAAAACCACATTAGCAAATATTATTGCCAATGAATTGAATGTTAATATTCGTGTTACGTCAGGCCCTGCTATTGAACGACAGGGTGATCTGGCAGCGATTTTGACTAATTTAGGTGATAATGACGTGCTTTTTATTGACGAGATTCACCGCTTATCCAAAACAGTGGAAGAAATCTTGTACTCAGCCATGGAAGATTATGCTTTGGATATCATTATCGGTAAAGGCCCGAGTGCGCGCAGCGTGCGGTTAGATTTGCCAAAATTTACGCTTATTGGTGCTACGACACGTTTAGGAGCCATTGCGGCTCCTTTACGTGATCGGTTTGGTGTACAGTGCCGGTTGGAATTTTATAAGCCTGATGAATTACAGTTTATTATTACACGTGCTGCTGAGATTGTAGGTGTTGATATCGCCGCTTACGGAGCAGAGGAAATTGCACGCCGCAGTCGCGGAACTCCGCGTGTAGCGAATCGTTTGTTAAAGCGCGTGCGCGATTTTGCACAGGTGTCAGGTGCTGCGGTTATTACTGGACAAATGGCAGATGAAGCTTTAGCACGCTTAGAGGTTGATCGTTATGGCCTTGACCGCAATGATCGACGCATTCTTCAAACGATTGTTAAAACATTTTGCGGTGGACCTGTTGGTATTGAAACCATTGCGGCTGCAGTAAGTGAGGAAACAGATACTATTGAGGATGTAATTGAGCCATATCTTATGCAATTGGGGCTGCTTCAGCGTACACCGCGGGGGCGGATTGCCACACGTGAAACGTATCGTTATTTGGGAGTGCCTTTCCCGGAAAAGGGATGATGTGATGAAACTGCTATTGCACGCCTGCTGCGGACCTTGTGCATGCTATCCTGCAGAGAAGCTGTTGGTTGACGGCAAGGCTTTTGATATTTTGTATTTTAATCCAAATATTCATCCATATAAGGAATTTAAACGGCGATTAAATGCTTTACGAGAGTTATGCGAGAAAAAACGTTATAAGCTGATTGTAGATAAAAGTTACCCTCTGGAAACTTGTGTGCAAGGGATGCTGGATGAACCTGTAATACGCTGCGCTTACTGCTACAGAGTGCGTATGCGTTATGCAGCTCAGTATGCCAAAGAAAATGGTTATGATGCTTTCTCAACGACTTTATTAGTCAGTCCGTATCAGAAGCATGAACTGATCATACAAATGGCTGAAGAAGCTGGGAAGGAATTTGATATCCCGTTTTACTATGAGGATTTTCGCAAAGGTTATCAGCGTGGTGTTGATATAAGCCTAGAGCTGGAGTTATATCGTCAGCCATACTGTGGCTGCGTATTCAGTGAAAGGGACCGTTATGAGAAGAAGCCTAAGGTAAAGTTAGACTAGTTTTAGAGAAGGGGGCGTCCTCATGAAAAAACTGCTGCTGCTTGTCGCATGGGTATTCTGTATCAATTGTGGCATAGTAATGGCTTCATCGCCTGATATTGCTGTTGCTGTCGTACATGGTCAGTTTGCAGCTGAGCTTAGCTGTGAGGATGAACTGATGGTAAGAGTACCGGATACCGGAGAGGAAATGGTTTTGAAACCGGATAGGTATTTTGTAAATGCTGAGGGTGGTACTGTCAATTTGGGTGCGCAGAAGTTTGGCGCCAAAACGTTACGTTTTGTGGTAAAAGAAAATGGCAAGCCCATTGAAGTAAATAAAAAAGCTTACCGTGGCAGCTTTGAGGTACGTATTTCCGCTGACGGAAAGACTTTAGATGTGGTCAATGTACTGCCGTTAGAGCAGTATTTATATAGTGTGGTGGGCGAAGAAATACCTGTGATTTTCCCTGATGAGGCAATTAAGGCCCAGGCTGTAGCAGCAAGGTCGCTGGCTTATAACAGGCTTGGAAACCGCAGTCGTTTAGGTTATGATCTGAAAGCCAGTGAAGAAGGGCAGGATTATTATGGACTGACAACAGAAAAGCAGGCTATTAATAAACTGGTCGATGTCACAGCGGGAATGGTAGTCACTTATAACGGGCAGCCAATTGAAGCTGTTTATCACCAAAGTGGTGGCGGGCAGACGGAAAACAGCCGCGATGTGTGGGGCAGATATGTACCTTATCTGCGCAGTGTGAAGGATTACGACTGGGATGCACCTATGTATAACTGGGAAAAAGCTTTGCCTGCAAGTGAGATCGAACGACGTTTATCGACGCGTGGATATGCTGTCGGCAAACTTGAAAGCATACGTTTATCACCGCTGGAAGGCAGTAGCAAAATGTTTGGAAATGATCGCACTGCCAGCGGACGGGTGCAGGAAATGCTGTTCAGCGGCAGCGGCGGGACATTTCTTTTTACAGGACAGCAGGTGCAGGAAATATTAGGGCTCAACAGTACTTTTTTTGAAGTGGAAGTCAACCGTCCTGTACCAAATTCTATTGAGATTCCTATTGAAAATCCTTATGGAATAGAAATCGGCAGGAAGGAAGTCCCGATAAAAGTCAGCGAACGTAGTATTAGTTTCAAAGATATTTTAAAGGATCTGCATTTTGTCAGCGGTGAAAAAGGTGAGATGGTAACTTTTAAAGGCCGTGGGCAGGGGTCCGGACTGGGGCTTTCCCAGTGGGGAGCACGTGGGATGGCAAATAGTGCGCCGCCACGCAGCAGGGACTATTATAAAGAAATTTTAACTCATTATTATACAGATACCAGGGTTGAAAAAATTTACTGAAACCGGAGATTAAGATGCAGGTAAAAGATTTTACTTATGAATTGCCGCAGGAATTGATTGCGCAGTATCCGTTGGAACCGCGCGATCACTCAAGATTGCTTGTTGTAGATAAAAATACGGGAACAATAGAACACAGATATTTTTATGATTTATGTGAATATTTGCGGCATGATGATTTACTGGTTTTTAATGATACACGTGTTATTCCGGCACGTCTGCATGGCGTGAAGGATACTGGTGCAAGAGTTGAGGTATTTTTGCTGACTCGTTTAAACAGTACGGATTGGGAAGTTTTGGTTAAACCTGGTCGCAAACTGCGCGTTGGGGCAAAAATAAAATTTAGTGATGATTTGTCCTGTGATATTATTGCTGATACGGATTTTGGCGGAAGAATAGCACGTTTTTATTATAATGGCGTATTCGAAGAGATTTTGGATCGTTTGGGTGAAACGCCGCTGCCTCCGTATATTACGGCACCACTGGAAGATAAGGAACGTTATCAAACAGTCTATTCAAGAGAGAATGGCAGTGCTGCAGCACCAACTGCCGGATTGCATTTTACCAAAGAACTTTTGCAAAAGATTAGGGATATTGGCTGCGAAGAGGTTTTTGTAACACTGCATGTTGGTCTTGGCACTTTTCGCCCTGTCAGTGTTGATGACATCAAAGATCATGTGATGCACAGAGAGTTTTACTCTGTTTCACCTGAAGCGGCTGAAGCTATTAATAAGGCTAAAGCTGAAGGTCGGCGTATCGTTGCTGTAGGAACTACTGCGGTACGTACTTTAGAAGCTGCGGGTGAAAGTGGTGTGATTAAAGCTGGCGGGAACTGGACAAATATCTTTATTTATCCTGGATATCGCTTTCGACTGGTAAATTCATTGATAACTAATTTTCATTTGCCGCAGAGCACGCTTTTGATGTTGGTATCAGCCCTGTCAACACGTGAGATTATGCTGTCGACTTATGCTGAAGCTGTATGCGAACATTATCGTTTCTTTTCTTTTGGTGACGCTATGTTTATTACTGATTTGAATAAATAATTTTTAGGAGAATTTATGCACGCAGTTACATATGAATTAATAAAAGAGTGCAGTCGGAGCGGCGCGCGATTAGGTAAATTACATACTCCGCACGGAACTTTTGATACGCCGATGTTTATGCCTGTTGGAACACAGGCGACCGTAAAAACATTAGCGCCAGAAGAATTATATGCTATGGGCAGTCAGGTTATTTTGTCTAACACTTATCATTTGTTTTTACGGCCTGGCCACGAATTGGTCAAGAAAGCCGGAGGTTTGCATAATTTTATGCGTTATGACCGGGGGATGCTGACAGACAGCGGTGGATTTCAGGTTTTCAGTTTGGGAGCCATGAGAAAAATCAAAGAAGAAGGTGTGACATTCAGGTCGCATATTGACGGTTCAAAAAAATTTCTGTCGCCAGAGATAGCCACAGAAGTACAGGAAGCATTAGGCGCCGATATCGCAATGGCTTTTGATGAATGCATTCCTTATCCGGCTGATTTTGATTATGCAAAAGAATCAACTCTGAGAACTACGCGTTGGGCCAAACGCTGTTTAGATATACATACCCGTGAAGACCAATCTATGTTTGGCATTGTTCAGGGTGGAATGTATCCGGAACTTCGAAAAATGAGTGCTGATCAGCTGACGGAAATGGATTTTGCTGGTTATGGAATCGGTGGACTGAGTGTTGGTGAACCTAAGCCGCTGATGTATGACATTTTAAACCAAACAACTGAGCATATGCCAAAGAATAAAGCCCGTTATCTAATGGGAGTTGGAACCCCAGACTGTATAGTAGAGGCAGTAAACCTGGGTGTCGATATGTTTGACTGTGTATTTCCAACAAGGGTAGCGCGTAACGGTACAGCAATGATCCCAGAAGGACGGCTGGTTGTACGGAATGCAGCATATGCTGAGGATTTTCGTCCTATTGATGAACGCTGCGGCTGTTATACTTGCCGTAATTTTTCACGGGCCTATATCAGGCATCTGTTTAAGGCAGAAGAGTTGTTTGCTCTGAGGCTGCTTACGATTCACAATCTACATTTTCTGCTTGATTTTACAAAGCAGATTCGTTCTGCTATTGCCAGTGATACTTTCCCTGAGCTGCGCGAAAGATTTTTAGAAAATTATCGAGGCTAAAACAGGATTTTTCGTTTTTATGGCGAATATAATCCCAGATAAGGGAGAATTATGAAGGAGGTGTTCCCATGCAAGGTGGAGATACTATGGCGATGATCAATGCGATCTGGCCGTTTATCTTAATGGGCGGTATCTTTTATTTTATGCTGTATCGTCCTCAGAAACAAGAACAACAAAAACGTCAGAGAATGCTTGATTCTTTGAAAAAAGGCGATAAAGTAGTGACTATTGGCGGTATGTTTGGTGTGATTACCGCTATCAGTGAAAAAAAGGTTACCTTGAAGCTGGCTGAAGACGTGGAAGTTGATTTTGCACGTTCCGCTATCAGTGCTTTTCAAGATCCCGTTAAGCAGGAAATGGCAGAAAAATAATGAAGAAACAACAATTGCGCAAGGAGTTAAAATCTTTGCGCAATCAGCTTTCTAGGGATCAGCTTGACCGCTGGAGCAAAGAAATCTGTGCAAATATTATGCTTTCGCCACAATATCGTCATGCTGACGTCATTTTTGGTTATCTGGCATTCGGAAACGAACCGAATATAGACATTGTTTTAGAGCAGGCTAGACTCGCTGGTAAAACGGTTTGTGTTCCGCAGATAATTTCAGAAACAGAGATTTGTGCGGTGCGGTTTGAAGGTTTTGGTCAGTTATCACTTGACCGTTACGGAATCCGCAGTGTTAGTGGTACAGATGTTGTGATAAATCCACATGAAATAGCTTTGGTATTGGTACCTGGAGTTGGGTTTGCTAAAAATGGCAACCGAATAGGCATGGGTGCAGGTTATTATGACCGCTTCTTGACACAGGTTGATAAAGCTGTGCTGATGGGTGTGACTTATAATGCCCTGTTATGCAGTAAAATACCAGTAGATTATTATGATAAACCGGTGCAGTATCTGGTTACTGAAACAAACGTTACTCTTTGTGAGTAGCTTGTTTATAAAAGTTTTGATGAACTTACTAAAGGGGGCAGCTAATTTTGAGATGGAATGAATTAGGCAAATTCTTGATTATCTCGTTGGCGATAATCGGGGGTTTCTGTGTTTATATTTCGCCTTTGTCAAATTCCATTAAACAGGGACTTGATCTGCAGGGTGGTACACATGTTGTGCTTCAGGCTGTTGATACACCTGAGTTAAAGGTTGATGATGATGCAGTTAATCGTTCAGTGAAAATTATTGAACGCCGTGTCAATGAACTTGGATTGACTGAACCGGTTATACAGCGTCAGGGTAAGGATCGTATTATTGTTGAGCTTCCTGGAGTTAAAGATCCTGATAAAGCGATTGCGATGCTCGGACGTACCGCACTTTTGGAATTTAAAGATGTCAGCGGGAAAACTGTTCTGACAGGTAAAGACTTAAAGGATGCTAAAGCGCAAATTTCTCAGGGCAACCAGTCTGTTGTCGGTTTGGAGTTCAGTGATGAAGGCGGCAAAAAGTTTGCTGATCTTACCGCACGTAACATAGGTAAACCGATCGCTATTGTGTTAGATGGTGAAGTGCTTACCAATCCTGTAGTACAGGAAGCTATAACTGGCGGCAGAGCTCAAATCTCAGGATCACGTACTATGGAAGAGGCTGAGCATTTGGCTATTTTACTGCGTAGCGGTTCTTTGCCTGTGAAAATTGAGGTTATGGAAAACCGTACTGTGGGACCGACTTTAGGTCAGGATTCTAAAGAAAAAAGTATTAAAGCTTTTGGAATCGGTGTTATCGGTGTTTTTGTATTTATGATTCTGTTTTACCGTTTGTCAGGTATTGTAGCTTGTATTGCATTACTGCTTTATGTAATGATGCTGCTTTTAGTGATGCGGTATCTGAATGCGACGCTGACTCTGCCTGGTATAGCTGGTATCATCCTGTCTATTGGCATGGCAGTAGATGCTAATGTCTTGATTTTTGAACGATTTAAAGAAGAAATTCGCAATGGTAAAACTTTACGTTCAGCAATGGATGCAGGATTTAATCGTGCGTTTGTAACTATTTTTGACTCTAACGTAACGACTTTAATGGCTGCCGTTATTCTTTTCTATCTTGGTACTGGACCGATTAAAGGCTTTGCAGTAACATTGGCTATTGGTGTTATTTTGAGTATGTTCTCGGCTATTACTGTGACTAAATTTTTGCTGCGCTTTTTGATTTCAAGCAATTTCACTAAAAACCCCGCTTTCTTTGGCGTTTCTGCTCCGAAGGAGGTGAATAAATAATGTTTTCGATCGTAAAGAATTATAAAATTTTCTTTTCCATCACCATTATTTTTCTGTTGATCGGCTTTGGTTCTATTGTTACCCGTGGTTTTAATCTTGGAATTGATTTTACAGGCGGCAGTATTGTTGATTTGACTTTTGAAAATCCAGTCAATGTGGCACAGGTTCGGGATGTCCTGAAAGAACATGATATGGGCAATAGTATCATCCAACTGGAAAACAGTGATGGCAAAACTGAAGCCAACAGTGTATTGATTCGTACTGGTGTTGTGGAGGATACTGAATTAAGAGCTACGATGAATGATCTGCAAAGCAAGCTTGGCAATTATCAGATACAGCGTGTTGAGCAGGTTGGCGCTACAATCGGTTCAGAACTGGTACAGCAGGCGGCTATGGCAATAGTTCTTTCCTGGGTATTGATGATTGCTTATATTACCTTTAGGTTTGAGTTTAAATTTGCAATAGCGGCAATTATAGCACTTATTATTGATGTTTTGGTAGTATTGAGTTATTTCTCATTGTTCCAAATGGAAATGGATTCTTCGTTTGTTGCAGCACTGCTGACGGTAGTCGGTTATTCTGTTAACGGTACGATCGTTATTTTTGACCGTATTCGTGAAAATCTGAAAATACATCGACGCAGTGAAAGCCTGGGCGAGATGGTCGATAACAGCATTTGGCAGTGTATGACGAGGACAATTTATACTGTGGCAACATCATTGTTTGCTATAGTGTCAATCTTCCTTTTTGGCGGAGAGACTATACATAATTTTTCTTTCGCTATGCTGGTAGGTTTTGCCAGTGGTGCCTATACTTCGATTTTTCTGGCTGGTCCGATGTGGATGTTCTTGAAAAATAAGAAAATTGGCATTTGATGAGTAAATAAAATCCCCTGTGCAAAGCACAGGGGATTTTTCATTTATCTGTGAATAGTATTGTACTGATACAAAAATGAGATCTTTTTTCATAAAAATGCTTGATAGTACCCAGAAATAGATTTCGTTTTTTTGAAGCGTCTATTTAAATAGAGCGAAATAACCGTTGATAAAAATTCCAAGAACGATCAGAGGCAAAATATAAGTGACATAAAACCGCATCCATTTAGGAAATTTAAGACCGTTGCCGGTATCAGCTTCTTTGATAAAATTGTTCCAGCCCCAGCCATAACGCTGTGTGCAAAATAGCAGATAAACGAGGCTGCCTAATGGCAGTAGATTGTTGCTGATAAAGAAATCTTCTAAATCAAGGATACAGCTTCCAGGACCTAACGGCTGGATATGGCTCCAGACATTGAAACCAAGTATACAGGGCATAGAAAGCATTGTTATCAGCACTATATTGATATAAATAGTTTTACTGCGGCTCCAGCCAGTAAGATCGCGGATGCAGGCAGTTATATTTTCAAAGACTGCAATAACAGTAGAATAAGAGGCAAATATCATGAAGAGGAAGAATAATGCTCCCCAAAATTGACCCCATGGCATTGCGTTAAAAACGTTAGGTAAAGTTACAAAAAGGAGGTTAGGTCCGCTGTCCGGATTAACACCAAAACTAAAGCAGGCTGGAAAAATGATCAAGCCTGAAATAAGTGCTACGGCTGTATCCAAAATAGTGATAAATACTGCCTCGCCTGTTAGAGAACGTTCTTTGGCAATATAGCTTCCGAAGATAGCCAGAGCACCTATACCAAGGCTGAGTGTAAAGAAAGCCTGTCCCATAGCGGCGAAAATAACTTCGGAAACACCTTTTTCAAAGACTTTATTGAAATCAGGATAGAGGTAATATTTAAGACCAGCTTCCGCTCCTGGTAAGAACATGGAGTTTGCAGCTAAGGCTAACATGAGGATGAGCAGGCATAACATCATTGTTTTTGTGATTTTTTCTACACCGGCCTGTAAACCTAAAAGACAAACACCAAAACAAACCAGGACTGTCAGGACCATATTGAAAGTCATAGTCAGCGGATCACCAAGCAGGCTACCAAAAAGAGCGCCTACACCCTTAGCATCAAGCCCTGCGAAGTCACCAACAGCCATTTTATAAAAATAATACAGCATCCAACCAGCAACTGTTGTGTAGAACATCATCAGGATATAGTTGCCGGCAATAGCTCCGTATTTATAAAGGTGCCATTTAGTTCCTTTGGGTTCTAAAACATCAAATGAAAGTGCAGCGCTACGGCAGCTGGCACGGCCTACTGAAAATTCTGCTACCATGATAGGCAATCCTAGAATGAGCAGGAAAAATAGATAGATAAGTACGAAAGAGGCGCCTCCGTACATGCCTGTAATAAATGGAAAACGCCATACGTTACCAAGGCCGATAGCACAGCCTGCAGAAATAAGGATAAAGCCAAGTCGGGATGAGAAATTTTCACGTTCCATAGTAATAAAAGTCCTTTCACTCTGCATACACAGCATATGATAAAATAATAATTATAGTAAAAACAATTATACAAAAGAATCTGATTTTTGTAAATTGTTTGTGAACTTAGAATGAAATGAAAGTAAAAAGCATCTTGAATTTTCAAGATGCTTTTTTTGTAGAGGTAGTTCGTTTTCCTGTTAATAATAAACCTAGCCAAGGAAGTTTACCTCCTAATTTAGTTATGATAATACTTGAGAGTACAGATAAAGTGACAAGAAGACAGTAGATCAAAAGAATTTTTTTGCTGGTCATAACAATTCCGCCAACGTGACAAAGCCTGCTGATGATATCCATCCAAAAGGGATGGATAAGATAAACAATAAGCGAGTTTACTGATAAGAGATGAATAAACTTTCTGATAGGATTCGAAAGACTTGTTTTGGCAAAGACTGCACAGAAAAAAATCAGAGAACCTATTGTGTAAAGGAACCCCTGCAGACTTAATTGCTGAAGAGTGTTTACCAGAATGATCAGACTGGAATTATGATAAAAATAATAATAGTAATAACTGCCCCCGATAAACAAGAGCGTAAAGATGTAGAAGACACTTACTTTTGTGAAATGTCTGATAATAAATTTTATAAAAGTATTATAATAAACTGCTGCCAGGCCGCCTGACATAAAAATAAATAAATAATGCAGAGGCAGGTAATTTAGACGATAGTAAAAAAGGTTTTGTAAAAATACTGGTAAGTCAGTACTTTTAAGATTGGGATGACAGGTCCAGTAGTTGAAGACGATCTGCAGTAAGAACAGCAGCATAAAACCAAGTTTAAGACTGCTGTTTTGGAAAAAAGAAAATAATTTATGCCATAATGGGAAAGTAAAATAAAACCATAGCAGTATGACCATAAAATATAAGTGGTAGCAGGCTAAACCATAAAAGAGCAGGAAAAGGATATTTGCTGGCTGCCAGTTTATACATCCTGGCATAACAGCAGAAAAGTAAAGCAGATAAAACAGTGACCAGATAACATAGGGAAGTCCGACACTTTGCAGCCGTTTTTTTAAAAAAGGCAGATAAGCTATAGTAGTTTCTGGTCGGTATTGGCAGAATAAACCATAACCGGAGATAAAAAAGAATGCGGGAACACTATAGCGTGAAAGTATTTCCAGCAGCATATATAAGAAACTATTGGGATAAGGTGCTTCTAGGACAAAAGAACCAACGTGGATACCGATGACTCCAAGCATACAGATACCGCGCAGGTCGTCAATTATTTGATTGCGTTCCGGCATAAGATACTCCTTTTGAAAGTAGATTTATTGATTTATATATTATACTCTAAGCCTGCAGGGATGGCAAAGGAAAGTATGAACAAATAAAAAAACAGACTCGTAAGAGTCTGTTTTTAGGAGGTTATAAAACAATGTTTAAGGATTAACTGTTGCGCGGTAAACCTGTTTGCCATCTTTAAATCCAACTATAACAGCACTTTTTACTGCATCGTGGGAAGCGTCTAAAGAGGTTTTGCCTGTTACTGCCTGAAAATCTTTGGTAGCAGCTAATGCTTCTGCTACTTTTGCTGATTCATAGACACCTGCGCGTTTGATGCTGTCGGCTAAAAGCATGGCTCCATCATAGCCAAGCACTGCGGGCGCGTCAGGTTTTTGCTTATAAGTTTTAGCATAAGTATCTACGAAAGCTTTGGAAGCTTCATTGGTAGAATCCGGGCTGTAATGGTTTGTGAAATAGGTATTGTTAAGAGATGATGCACCTGCTATTTCGACTAATTTAGGACTATCCCAGCCGTCACCGCCGATAATAGGAACAGTTCACGGGCTTGCTTGCATATTTTACCTACTTCTTCATAATAACCAGGTACATAAATTACTTCAGGCTTTGCCGCAGCTATTTTTGTCAAAACAGCTTTAAAGTCCGAATCTTTTTGCAGATATGATTCTTCAATGACAACTGTACCGCCTTTTTCTGTATAAGCTTTTTTGAAAAATTCAGCCAGACCTTTGGCATAGTCACTGCTGTTATCAATGTAAACAGCAGCTTTTTGGAGCTTCAGTTCATTTAAAATAAAATTAGCACCGACAGTACCCTGAAACGGATCGATGAAGCAAACTCTGAAGGTATTTGGTTTTACCTTACCTGTTTTTTCATCTAAGGTTACTTTTGGATTAGTGGCTCCAACTGCAAGAAAAGGAACCTTAGCGGCTTCACTTACGTTAGAGGCAGCTATGGCACTGGAACTGGCAAATAATCCCATAACAACGGGAGCTTTATCCTGATTGACCAGTTTACTCATTGCATTAGCAGCTTCTGCAGGTTCAGATTTATTATCGGCAACGACCAGTTCAATTTTTTTGCCAAGCAGACCACCGGTATCATTTAGCTGCTGTACGGCAAGTTTGATTCCATTTGTAATGGATGTTCCGTAAGTAGCGTTATTACCTGTCAGCTCAGCAACAACGCCTATTTTAATAGTGTCTGCTTTCTTGTCGCTGCCTGTACTGCAGCCGCTGACTAAAACTGACATGGTTATAAGGGCACCGCCTATGGCCAGAGCCAGTTTTTTCTTAGTAAATTTCATGATAAATCCCCCTCATAAATAAATTAATAATTACGAAGAACAACAAGGTATTGTACTGGAGAGAAAAAGTCGAATTAAAAGCTTTGACTTCTCGAAGCTGCAGTACTGGAAAACAGTACGATAAAAGTACCTTGATACTATTCTATGAGATAATTGTACTTTGCAAAAAAGCAAAAAGCAAGAAAAACTTGATAAAGTATAAAAAATGAAGAAAAGTGTAAACAAAGGTATAGTTTCCATATCAGAATAGTATAATGAATTACCAGATTTACGGCAGGATTTAAATATTTAACAGCGAATTAAGATTTATAAAACAATATATATTCAAAGATGAAAGCAATATTTTAACAAGGGTGTGGAAGGTATGCAGTTAACAACAGTACAACTTGTGAGTATAGTTATAACACTGGTTTTAACGATTTTGCCAGGTATATATGCCGGTCGTAAAATAAAATCTGCTGATGACTATGCCTTAGGTGGACGCAGTGCCGGGATTGGTATGGTCGCAGGCAGTATTATAGGAACTATTGTTGGCGGTGCTGCTACCATAGGCACAGCACAGTTAGGCTTTCAGCTGGGACTAACCGCTTGGTGGTTTACTTTAGGATCTGGCATTGGGTTTATCATCATGGGACTGTTTTATGCCCGTCCGCTGCGTAATAGCGGTCTGATGACGATTTCTGAGTTTTTAGTTGTAAACTTCGGGAAGAAAGCTGGTCCGATAGCGAGTTTATCGGCTACGGCAGGTATATTTTTCAGTATTGTTGCAAGCATGCTTACGTCAATACATTTAATAGTGGGCCTTTTTCATGTAAGCCTGGTGGCTGCTGCGTCAATAATAATTGTTATTGTTGCGGCACTGGTTTTTTTTGGCGGTATCAACAGTTCTGGAATGGCTGGTATTTTTAAAATATTACTGGTTTTTGCAACTGTTTTTGTAGGAGGCATTCTTTCTTATAATGATTTGGGAGGATTGACGGGAATTCGTGAAAGTTTTCCTGCGTTTCCATGGCTCAGCCTTTTTGGTAAGGGCATTGAAGACAGTCTTTTTAGTTTATTTTCTATGGTGATTGGGGTTATTTCTACACAGACCTATGTACAGGCTCTGTTTTCGGCCAAGGATAGTGCAACGGCAGCAGCAGGCTGTGTCACAGCTGCATTGATTGTTATTCCTGTCGGGTTACCGTCAGTGATGATAGGTATGTATATGCATGCGATGCATCCGGAGATTAACGCTATTGATGCACTGCCGTTTTATCTATGTATATATTTGCCTGAATGGCTGGGGGGCATTGGTATTGCAGCATTGCTGCTGTCTTCGCTTGGTTCTATTTCTGGTCTTGCATTAGGAATTGGGACGATGATTTCACGAGATATTTTTAATGATTTATTCGGTCTTCGTGATGTAAAAAGATTATTGTGGATTAGTAGATTTTCAGTGCTGGCAGTTACATTTGGCGCAGTAATATTCGTTTTTCATTATCTTGATTCACTGGTTTTGCATTGGAATTATCTGTCAATGGCATTGCGGGGGGCAGGAATATTTTTACCATTGACATTTATTGTGTTTTTTAAAGGCTTAGTGCCAAAAGAGGCTGGCTTTGCCGCAATGATTGCTGGTATAATGGTAGCCTGCCTTTGGCCGTTTATTTTCCCGGATTCGGCAAATGCCTTATTCCCAAGCTTGGCTTTTAATTTGTTGTTTTTAGTACCGGGAGTATTATGGAGTTTATATAAAAATAAAGATAGGAGAGTTTGATGTTCAGCATCACTTTGCCGCTATTGGCAGGTGATGCTTTTGCTTGAGTAGCAGTGCATCCTTAAAGCAACTGGTGTTTGCCTATATCTGTTGTGGTATAATATATGGTATAAATTTAATAAAAAAATCGATGCTTTTTCGGAAGGAGGACTGTTGTGAGCGTAAATTTTACACATCTGCATGTCCATACTCAATACAGCCTGCTTGACGGTGCCGCAAAAATAAGTGATCTGGTTGCTTATGCTAAAGAAATCGGAATGAAGAGCCTGGCGATAACAGATCATGGTGTAATGTATGGTGTTGTTGATTTTTATCAGGAGGCAATGAAGCAGGGAATCAAGCCTGTTATAGGCTGTGAAGTATATTTGACAAATGGATCACGATTTGAAAAAACTAACCGTGATGGGATGTACCATTTGATTTTACTGGCAGAGAATGACGAAGGTTATCACAATCTGATGAAGCTGGTTTCACTTGGACATTTAGAAGGGTTTTACTATAAACCTAGAATTGATAAAGATATTCTAAGACAATACAGTAAAGGTATTATCTGCATGAGCGCATGCATTGCCGGTGAGATTCCTGTGCAAATACTGCGAGGCAATTTAGAAGGAGCTGAAAACAGTTTAAAGGATTATCTGGACATTTTCGGGAAAGACAATTTTTTTCTGGAAATTCAGGATCATGACCTTGAAGAAGAACATACTGTTAATACTGAACTGAAACGCCTGGCAAAAAAATATGATCTTGGTTTAGTGGCTACTAATGATTCTCATTATGTGAAGCGCGAAGATGCAGATGCACAGGATGTATTGCTGTGTATTCAGACAACAAGTACTGTAGATGATCCTAAAAGAATGAAATTTCCTAATGATCAATTTTATTTAAAAAGTGAAGCTGAGATGCGCGAAAAGTTCGGTGATTGTCCTGAAGCTTTAGAAAATACAGCGAAGATAGCAGAGCGCTGCAACGTGGAATTGAGTTTTGGTCATTTATTGCTGCCGGAATTCCCTATTCCAAATGGATTATCGGCAGAGGAATATTTGCGTAAGCTGTGTTTAGATGGGATGCCGGGGAGGTATCCTGAGCCGACGCAGCAGGTTTTAGATAGGCTGGAATATGAATTAGGTATTATCAATAAAATGGGCTATGACTGTTACTTTCTGATTGTTTGGGATTTTATAAGTTACAGCCGCAGAAATGACATACCTGTAGGACCTGGCCGCGGAAGTGCGGCAGGCAGTATTGTCGCTTATCTTTTAGGGATTACTAATATTGATCCGCTGAAATATGATTTGCTGTTTGAACGTTTCTTAAATCCTGAACGTGTAAGTATGCCTGATATAGATACAGATTTCTGTTATGAAAAAAGGCAGCAGGTTCTGGATTACATTATTAATCGTTATGGACAGGAGAAGGTTGCCCAGATCATAACTTTTGGTACCTTACAGGCTCGCGCGGCGGTTCGTGATGTTGGCAGAGCGTTGGAAATGCCTTACAGCATGGTGGATAATGTAG
>ERZ791903.1648-NODE-1648-length-20126-cov-6.823228_pt1 | contig 20126 bp, 10 predicted proteins | sample MGYA00510148_ERZ791903 | MGnify/ENA primary metagenome ERZ791903 (study PRJEB30046, sample SAMN00792080) | human gut metagenome | study: EMG produced TPA metagenomics assembly of the A metagenome-wide association study of gut microbiota in type 2...
CTGCGGCAGCGGAAAGCAAAACCGAGGAGCAGCTGCTGGCCGAGGAAAACGAGATCCTTTCTGCAAACGATGCCCTGTGGGAGAAGGTATTCGCCTCTATGGACAAAAACGTGACCGAAACCACTCTCAGCGCCAACTACGGCGATTTTCTGCGCAGCGCTGTGGAAAAGGCCAAGGATCAGTTCTCGGACGAGGAGTACAAGACCCTGACCGCAGATGCCGAAAAGATTCGTGCCATCGAGGAGCAGATCGCCGCCCTTGCCCCCGCAGAGGATGCCGCTTCCGGTGCTGCCGCACAGGGCACCGCCTTCCCCAAGTTTGAGGGCAGCGATTTAGAGGGCAACCCGGTGGACAACAGCCTATTTGCGGGCAACGCCTTTACGGTGGTAAACTTCTGGTTCAACGGCTGCAAGCCCTGCGTGGAGGAACTAGACGACCTGAACGCCCTGAACGAGAAGGTCAAGGCACAGGGCGGTGAGGTCATCGGCATCAACACCGAGACGCTGGACGGCAACCAGCAGGGCATCGATGCCGCCAAAAAGCTGCTGGAGACAACGGGCGCAAGCTACCGCAACATCTACTTTGCCTCCGGCAGTGAGGCCGGCAAGTTTGCACTGAACATCATGGCCTTCCCCACCACCTACGTTTTTGACCGGGACGGCAACGTTGTGGGGCAGCCCCTGCTTGGCGGCATCGACAAGGAAGAAAACCTTGCCGCTCTGCAAAAAAATATCGACGCCGCCCTTGCCAAGGACAGCGCCAAATAAACCTTTCTCCCCTGCCGCCTTCGGGCGGCTTTTTTATTTGCGGTGTGCATTGCCATGCACGCCCGGGTGCCGGACGGAATACGCTGGGGCAGAAGCATACTTTTACCAGCAAAGGAGCGTATCTCCATGAAAAACACCGGAACTCTCCGCATCCAGACCTTTGCGGCCCGCCAGTCTGCCCCCATGGAGGGGGTGACCGTTGCGGTGCAGGGGGACGGCTTTACCCTGCACTGCATCACCGATGCGACCGGCAGCGCCGCCGATATCCCCGTTGAAGCCCCCGCCTGCACCCTCTCGCTGGACGAGGACAACACCATCCGCCCTTACGCCGTTGTCAGCCTGACCGCCGCAAAATCCGGCTACCGCACCGTGCGCATTGAGGGCATCCAGATCTTTGCCGGGCAGATAACGCTGGCACAGCCTGCGATGATTCCGGTCACGGAGGAAGGCAAGGACATCCCGAACGCGCCCATCGTCATCCCGCCGCACCCTTTGTTTGCGGGCAGCGGCGGCAGCGGTGCACAACCGGTGGAAAACTGCACGCCCCGGGTGCTGGACAAGGTGATCATCCCCAAAAACATCACGGTGCATCTGGGCAAACCGGCCGCCTCAGCCCGCAACGTGACCGTGTCCTTCCGGGATTATATCGCCAATGTCGCCTCCAGCGAGGTATACCCCACCTGGGCGGACGAACATAACCCAACGGGGTAGCTAAACTGCTTGCCGACTTAGAAATTCCATTCAATCGTGATTTTTTGTTCTCCGGTAATCGGATCTTTTGGGCTGACAATGACCCGATGGACCAACCGTACAACAAGTTCACGGGTCAGCTGTGAAACCTGTGCCAGTTCACGGACACGCTGCCTCTGCGTCTTGATCACACTGGTCTCCTCCTGCTGTTGTTCCAGTTCCGCTTCCAATGTATCGATCCGGGTCTCTGCCTTTTTCACTTCTTCCAGAAAGGTCTGGTTCATTTCAGAAAACTGAACGGCATCAATTAAACCTGACACCTTATCCAAATACAGTTCCTGCATGGCCTTGCGCCGCCGGTCTGCTTCGCTTTTCAACCGTTTCAACTCGTCGCGCTTGGCCTGCTCTCGCTGCTGGATGGGGTCATCCTGTTCTGGAAGGGTAACTTTTTCAGGGTCAAAATAGTCTGCCGCATACGCCCGGATACGTTCCAGTACAGCATTCTCCAATGCGTTCATCTCTGTACAGGTCTTGTTGCCGCACACTTCCGGTGCGCGCTGGTGCATCCGGCAGCGAACATAGCGTCTTTGTGTTCCATCCGCTCTCGGCTGTCGGCCAGTCTGCTCCATACAGCTGCCACAGCATCCACAAACCACTTTTTTTGCCAGCGGATGGATCGTTCCCTTCTCGCCGCTCCGGGTGCGCTCCTGCATCATCCTCTGGACCGTTTCAAACATTTCTCGCTCAATGATCGCTTCATGCGTATTTTCTACAACGATCCACTGCGATTTTGGAAGCCAAATCGTCTTTTCAGACTTGTAACTTACCTTTTTATGCTTTCCCTGCACCATATTTCCGATATAAAGCTGATCATGCAATATTTGATATACGGTGGGACTGCTCCAAAGAGCCGCATTTGTATTCTTTAATGCACCGCGGTAATGGATGCCATGCAGCTGCTTATAGGCCGTTGGACTTGGAATTTTTTCATCATTCAGGATGCGTGCGATCTTGTGTGTGCCGATTCCGTTAAGAGCCATGGAGAAGATCCGTCTTACCACTTCGGCTGCTTCCGGGTCGATGATGAGTTTTCCTTTTGCATTTGGGTCTTTGCAGTATCCATACCGTGCAAAAGAGCCGATGAACAGTCCCTCTTTCCGCTTGTGGTCAAGCACCGAGCGGACATTGGTGGACAGATCTTCCAGATACCATTCGTTGATCAAGCCGTTGATCTGGCGAGATTTTTTGTTCGCGGTATCGTTGGTATCCACATGGTCTACCACCGCAATGAAGCGGATTCCCCACTCCATGAACTTTCCGTGCAGATATTTTTCCACGAGTTCCATGTCACGGGTAAAACGGGATTGCGTCTTGGCCAGAACCACGTCAAACTTGTGCTCACTGGCTGCTTCGATCATCGCGTTGAACGCCGGGCGGTTCCGGTCGATGCCGGAATAATCCTCATCCGAATAGATCTGGTAAATATCAAATCCTTTCTCAATGGCGTACTGGAGCAGCATCGACTTTTGATTCTGAATGCTCTCCGATTCACCGATTTTATCTTCATCTTCTTTGCTCAGGCGGCAATAAATTGCTGCTTTCATGATCTGCCCCCCCTCTTTTTGTACACGAGCATCCATGCGCAGCATAACGCATCTCTCCTTCAAATTCAGGGATGCCACATCAGGTGCAGGCTCTTGAAGGAACGGAATTTAACAATCCATCGATGATATATCGCTCAAATTCCTTTTGGAAATCTTCTTTGCGCTGTTCGTTGTTGTCCGAACGAAATTTTTCGTGCAGAATAAAAGGAGTTTTTTTCATCGAATCCCCCTTTTCGGTCCACTTGGTTGTGATATGTGTCACTTCAGTCTATTTCCAGTCAGCGAAATTCAGAACTTTCCAGATTTTTTATGAAAAATATTGCAAGACGTTCAAAATCAGCTTGAAACACTTTTGTTGCAATGGTACAATAATACTGTCATTTTATGGGAAAATCAGCGCAAAGCCCAGTGCGGACAGGCCGCGAGCGCGGGGATTCCTGTGGGGTGTGTAAGAATCGCTACGGCAGCACTGCGCTACTGCACCTACGCAGTGCTGCCCTCCGATACTGTGAGGAAGGTATATTTGCATGATGAAAAAGATCTCCCGCCGCTCGTTTTTGCAGGTCTGCGGCATTACTGCGGCAACGGCAGCACTGACCGCCTGCGGCAGCGGTAAGGCCGAGGGCGACAAGAGCAGCAGCCAGAACGGCAAGATCCAGATCACTTTTTATCTGTGGGATCGCTCCATGATGAAAGCGCTTACTCCGTGGCTGGAAGAAAAATTCCCGGAGTATGAGTTCCACTTCATTCAGGGCTTCAACACCATGGACTACTACCGCGATCTGCTGAACCGTGCGGAGCAGCTGCCGGATATCATCACCTGCCGCCGCTTCTCCCTGAACGATGCGGCTCCTCTGGCAGAGCACCTGATGGACCTGAGCACGACCGAGGTTGCAGGCACCTTCTATTCCAGCTACCTGAACAACAATCAGGAGCCGGACGGTGCGATCCGCTGGCTGCCCATGTGCGCCGAGGTGGACGGCACGGCTGCAAATGTCGATTTGTTTGCTCAGTACAACATCCCCCTGCCCACCAACTACGCTGAGTTCGTGGCGGCCATCAATGCCTTTGAGGCTGTCGGCATCAAGGGCTATCAGGCAGACTGGAGGTATGACTACACCTGTCTGGAAACCATGCAGGGCAGCGCTATCCCGGAGCTGATGAGCCTGGAGGGCACCACATGGCGCAGGAACTACGAGAGCGAGACCGAGGACGGCTCCACCGGTCTGGACGATGTGGTATGGCCGAAGGTCTTTGAAAAATACGAGCAGTTCCTCAAGGATGTGCGGGTGCAGCCCGGTGACGATCGGTTGGAGTTGAATCCCATTGCCAAGCCTTTCTATGCGCGGCAGACCGCCATGATCCGCACCACCGCAGGCATAGCGGATGTAATGCCTGACCAGTACGGCTTTCATGCATCGATTCTGCCCTATTTCGGCGAGACTGCCAACGATAGCTGGCTGCTGACCTACCCCATGTGTCAGGCAGCAGTTTCCAACACAGTAGCGCAGGACGAAGCAAAGCTGGCTGCTGTGCTGAAGGTACTTGAGGCTGTGTACAGTGCAGAGGGGCAGAGCAAGATGGCTGGCGGTGCTGCTGTACTGTCTTATAACAAGGAGATCAATATTACCTCCTCCACTTCTCTGGAACAGGTTGCGGATATCATCAGCGCAAATCATCTGTATATGCGTCTGGCTTCCACCGAGATCTTCCGCATTTCGGAAGATGTAGGACACAAGATGATCACCGGCGAATACGATGCCAAGGCCGCATACGATGCGTTCAATGAGCAGCTGGTCACCCCCAGAGCGGATCCCGAAGCCGAGGTGCTGTTCACCCAGAATACCGCATACTCCATCGACATGACCGACCACGGCAGCGCTGCGGCTTCCTCGCTGATGAACGCCCTGCGCGCCACCTATGATGCGTCTATTGCAGTCGGTTATTCGCCGCTGGTGTCCACCTCCATCTACTGCGGCGAGTACAGCAAGCAGCAGATTTTGTGGGTGATGGCTGGCAACTACGCTGTCTCGCAGGGTGAATATACCGGTGCAGAGCTGCGGCAGATGATGGAGTGGTTGGTAAACGTGAAGGACAACGGTGCAAACCCCATCCGTCACCGGAATTATATGCCCGTGACCAGCGGCATGGAATACAAGGTGACCGAATACGAGCAGGGCAAGTTCCGTCTGGAAGAGCTTACCATCAACGGTGCACCGCTGGACGATACCGCCACCTATACCGTATTTGTGGCGGGCATTGATGTGTGGATAGAAAACGAGGTCTACTGCAACTGCCCCATGCCGGAGAACCTGAAAGCCAAGCGGACGGAATACGCCATTGAAGGGGCAGAAAGCCGCTCCTGCCTGAAGGATTCGCTGGCGGTCAGCAAGCAGTTTCCCGCCCCCTCCGAGTATCTGACCATTGTACAGGGAGAATAAACTCTTGAAAAATGAAACTAAGATGCGGCCTGCGATAAAAAACCGTATCCTCGCAGTTTTGGCAGTGCTGCTGCTCGGCGTCGGTATTTTGACAAGCTGCGTTGTCTTTACGGATTTTATGTCGCACATCATCTACGAGGAAAGCACTGCACACCTTACGGAGATCTACCATCAGGCAAACCAGACCCTTTACAATAAGGTATCCCTCAACTGGGGCGTCATGCGGATGTGGACACCTTATCTGGAATGTGCACAAAGCGACGCCGATGTCCGCTCTTTCCTTGCACAAGCAAAAGAAGAATACCAGTTTACAGATTTTTTCTTCGTCTCACGGGATGGCTCCTATATCACGCTGGACGGAGAACAAGGCTATCTCGATCTGGGACGAATGCTGTCGCAGCTGGTTCTGGAGCAGCAGCCTATCGTGGCAAACTCGGTCGTACCGGACAAGCCGGAGATCATGGTGTTTGCAGTCCCCACGGAAAAAGGCAGCTATCAGGGCTTTGCGTACGAGGCCATTGCCGTCACCTACAACAACAAAGATCTGGTGGACTCGCTGAAGATCTCTGCCTTTGAGGGGCACGGCAGCACCTTTGCCGTGCTGCCGGATGGCCGTGTGGTGCTGGACAGCAGCAGTGCGGACATGAGCGGCGTGCACAACATCCTTGCCATGCTCAAGAATTCGGCTGGTTTTACGGCAGAACAGATCACTGCCCTGCAAAAGGCTTTTGCCGCCGGGAAGAGCGGCAGCCTTGAGTTTTCCATCCATGGCGTCAGCTATTACATGGTTTATGGTTCTGCCGCCTTCCAGAACTGGACGATCCTTGGCATTGCTCCCAAAAGCGTTGTGAACGCCAATATGAACCGGCTGCAATACACCACCATGGCCGTGATGAGCAGCATCGTGGGAATGCTGGCCGTTGCCGTTTTGCTGCTGGTGGTACAGAGCAACCGGCAAAAGCTGCGGAAAAAGGATCAGCAGCTGCTGGCGCGCGAGGAGCTGTTCTCAAGCCTTTCCCGCAACGTGGACGACGTGTTTTTGATGATCGACACCGGCACCGGCAAGGTGGAATATATCAGCCCCAACGTCCGGCGCATTCTGGGCATCTCCACTGAAGCGGTGCAAGAGGATTTCCACGTTCTGTGTTCTGCCGGGGGCTATCATTGCAGATCACGGCTGGACGATTTGATGCAGATGGAGCCGGGCACGCAGCAGGAATGGAATCGGGAGTTTATCCATCAGGAGACCGGCGAGCCGCGCTATATCCATGTGACCGGCTTTATCAATGATGCGCAGGGTGCAAAAAAGTGCATCGTGGATCTGTCTGACCGCACAGGCGAGCACCAGACCATGCTGGCGGTGGAAGCCGCACTGGAAGTAGCCGAAAAGGCCAGCAAGGCCAAGACGGACTTCCTTTCCAACATGAGCCACGACATCCGCACCCCCATGAACGCCATCATCGGCATTACTACCCTGATGAAAAACGAGCTGCACCAGCCGGAAAAGCTTGCCGAGCATCTTGCCAAGCTGGAAACCTCCGGCAGGCTGCTGCTGGGCATCATCAACGATATTCTGGATATGAGCCGGATCGAGAGCGGCAAGACTACCCTGAATGTGGAAAAGATGAACCTGCCCCAGCAGGTCAGCCGGCTGGACAGCATCATCCACCAGCAGGCAGGCCAGCGCCGCCAGACCTTTACGGTAAACACCCGTGTGCAGCACGAAAACGTACTGGCCGACCCCAACCGCCTGAATCAGGTGCTGATGAACATCCTCTCCAATGCGGTCAAGTACACGCCCACCGGTGGGCACATCCGGCTGGAGGTAGAGGAGCTTACCCATACCGAGCATTACGCCAAATACCGCTTTGTGGTGCAGGATGACGGCATCGGCATGAGCGAAGACTTTCAAAAGACCCTTTTTGACCCCTTTACCCGGGAGGAAAAATCCGGCATCAACAAGGTGCAGGGCACCGGTCTTGGCATGGCCATCACCAGGAGCATCGTAGACCTGATGGGCGGTTCCATCAGCGTGGAGAGTGCCTCCGGCAAAGGCACCCGCTTTGAGGTGGTGCTGGAATTGCCGATTGATATCGAGGCAGACACGGCACAAAAGGCGCAGGCGCTCCCGGAGGAAGATGACGCCGTTTCTCCCCTGTCCGGGATGAAGTTCCTCTGCGCCGAGGATAACGCCCTCAACGCCGAAATTTTGCAGATGCTGCTGGAGACCAAGGGCGCAAGCTGCACCATCTGCTCCAACGGTCAGGAGATCGTGGATACCTTTGCCAGCGTAAGACCCGGCGAGTACGACATGATCCTGATGGACGTGCAGATGCCGGTGATGGACGGCTTGGAGGCCACCCGCCGCATCCGCAATGGCGAAAACCCGCTGGGACGCACCATTCCCATCCTTGCCATGACCGCCAACGCCTTCCTTGAGGATATGCAAAAGAGCAAGGAGGCCGGCATGGACGAGCATCTGTCCAAGCCCGTGGACATCAGCGCTCTGGAGCAGACGGTGAAGCGCTTCCGCGTTATACCCCCCCGGAAATAAATAGCGGTACATCACGCTTTCGCAGACAGTTAAAACACGCATGATATGGAAGAAGGTCAGAACTTGAACGATCATCCAACGACACTTTCCGAAGTGGAACACTACTACCAGGAGCGCGAGCAGCGGCTGTTGGAAAAACTGCATCAACAGGAAGCCGCTCTTACTGTAGCGGAGCAAACGCTGAAACAGTTGATCAAAAATCAGAAAGCACAGCTGGACGAAACAAACCAGCTGCATGCCACACAGGAACGGGCATTCAAAGAAGAACTTTATCGAGATTCTCTGACAGGTGCTTACAACCGCCGCTATTACGAAGAAGTTGTCCGTAAGTCCATCGGCCCGGCAGGAATCGCATTGCTGGATGTGGATGATTTCAAGATATGCAACGATGCATACGGGCATTACGCAGGAGATATGGCACTGAAAACGGCGACAAAAGCCATTCAATCCTGTATCCGGGAGTCGGATCTGCTCATCCGTTACGGAGGAGACGAGTTTCTGCTGGTCTTACCCGGCATTCCGGGAGATTTTTTGCAGACCAAACTGGAACAGATCCACACGGTCGCACAGATGGCATCTGTACCCGGCTATTCGCATTTCCGCATCTCGCTGAGCATCGGCGGAACGATACAGACCATTACCGACCCCATGGAAAACATTGTTCGCCGTGCAGATTGGCTGATGTATCAGGCAAAGTGCCGCAAGAATGCCGTCATGGTGGAGATTCCGGGGCGCAGCCTGGCCGCACCGGAAACGCTTTTGCAGGAAAAATCCCGGGTCCTGCTTGTGGACGACTCTAAAATGAACCGCATGATGCTGGCAGAGATTTTAGGAGATCGTTACCACGTTCTGGAAGCAGAAAACGGAAAAGAATGCATTGAAAAATTGCAGGAGGAAGCCGGAAACATTGCACTGGTTCTGCTGGACATCAATATGCCCGTTATGGACGGATTTGAAGTGCTGAAAGCCATGAATGCCAACCACACCATCGAGGATACCCCGGTCATTATGATCTCCAGCGAGGACTCTGATGCGGCGATCCGGCGTTCCTACGAACTGGGTGCAAGTGATTATGTCAATCGCCCCTTTGATGCGCGCATCGTGTACCGCCGCGCGACCAATACCATCAAGCTGTACGCCAAGCAGCGGCGGCTGGTGCAGATGGTTTCTGACCAGATCCGTGCCCGTGAAAACAATACGGATATGCTGGTGGGTGTTCTGAGTCATATCGTAGAATTCCGCAACGGTGAAAGTGGTCTCCATGTGCGGCACATCCGTATCATCACAGAAACGCTGCTCCACTGTCTATTGGAGGTCAGCGACAAGTACTCGATCTCCGCCGAACAGCAGGATTTGATCCCGCTGGCCTCTGCCCTGCACGACATCGGCAAGATCGGCATTGCCGACAAGATCCTCAACAAGCCCGGCAAACTGACCCCGGAGGAATTTGAAGTCATCAAGACCCACAGCCTGCTGGGAGCCGAGATGATGCAAAATCTGGATAATTTTGGCGAGCAGCCTTTGCTGCAAACCGCCTATGAGATCGCCCGCTGGCACCACGAACGCTGGGATGGGCGCGGCTACCCGGATGGACTGAAGGGCGATGAGATCCCCATCAGTGCACAACTGGTCTCGCTGGCAGATGTGTATGATGCACTGACCAGCGAGCGCTGCTATAAAAAATCCTTCTCCCACGAAAAAGCTATGCAGATGATCCTGAACGGCGAGTGTGGAGCGTTCAACCCGCTGCTGCTGCAATGTCTGACGGATATCCAGGCCGACCTGAAAGAAGAATTACAGCAGCACAACTGAGCAGCGGATGCAATAAAGACAGGAGAACGAAAAGCCCGAATGAAGCACAGAATCTCACGCCGTGCATTTCTGCGCGGCTGCACGCTGCTGGCGGCATCTGCTGCCGTTGGCAGTCTGACTTCCTGCGGCGGAACGGACGCAACGGACAGTGATCTTCCGCAGATCCTTGTGGGAAGCGATACCTATCCGCCCTATATTTATCTGAACAATGACGGCATTCCCGCCGGGATCGACGTGGAGATCGCCACCGAAGCATTCCGCCGCATGGGGTATGCTGCCCGGTTTGAACCGATCGATTGGGAGCAAAAAACAAATCTGGTGGAAAGCGGCACCATCGACTGTATCTGGGGCTGCTTTTCCATGGATGGACGCGAGGAGATATACCGCTGGGCGGGGCCCTACATGGTGAGCCGTCAGGTGGTTGCAGTGGATGCCGACAGCAGCATCCGGACACTCGGCGACCTTGCCGGAAAGACCGTCGCCGTGCAGAGCACCGGCAAGCCGGAGGAGATCTTCCTCAACGGCTCTGATCCGCGCATCCCGCAAGCGGTCGATGTGTTCAGCATCGAAGACCGCAGCGTGCAGTATGCGATGCTGGCCTGCGGCTACGTGGATGCCATCGCTGCCCATGAAACAGCCATCCTGCAATACATGAAGGACAATTTTGTGGAGTTCCGCATCCTCGAAGAACCGCTGCTGGTCACCGGCCTGGGCATCGCCTTTGCAAAAAATGACAGCCGTGGGCTGGACAGCCAGCTAAACGCTGCTCTTACGCAGATGCGCACAGACGGCACACTGGAGCAGATCCTTGGCCGATATCTTGAGCATGCTTCGCAGTATCTGGAGGTAGACACCATTGGCACATAAAAACAGAAACCTTCCGGATCCATGGAGATGGGGAATCCATCTGATCATCGGTGTGCTTTTTATGGTCGGCATCGTTTTTTTCTTGAGTTGGCGGGCACTGCGCGCAACAGAGGAGCGTTTCTGCCAGACTCTTGATTTTGTCAAATCGCAGTCCACCAGCTTTGAAAAGTACAATGATACCGTTGTTGCCAAAGCGCTCCGCCGCGCAGCGGTAGCGGTGCATCAGCTGGCAAAGGACCCTGCGCTCGATTTTTCCGATCCGCAGTGCCTGAACAAGCAGGTGGAGACGCTCTGGCTCACAGGGATCTCGGTTCTGGCCCCGGACGGTACGCTCCTGTGCGAATCCACAACGAACGGCATCGGCTATGCCCGGTTTGGAGAACAGCTCAAAAATGATACCGTTCTGGACGTTTTCTCTTACCTGCAAAAGACCTACCTGAAGCGGGTCCTGCTGGAAGATGGGTCTGCCGTGGATGTTGCGGCATATCGGGCAGAAGACAAAGATGTGATCCTGCTTGCCTACCGTTATACCCCGGCAGAATTTGTAGAGGGAACAGCTCTGTCCATCCAGAGCGTACTGGACGGCTACTCAGCTGAGACCAGCGGCACATTGTTCATCGTGCAGAACAATCAGGTCATTGCCTCTAACCGCCCGGAGCTGATCGGGCAGGAGGCTGCGGACAGTCCGCTGGTGCAGGGAATCCGCAAAATCGGGACCGCCGAAACGCTGACCCATACCCACGATTGGAACGGCTCCGGCTGCTATTTTGGAATGTACTGCCATGGAAGATCTTTTGATCTCTATGCGTATACAGACGAAAAATCGGTCTTCCGTGAATCCCTTCCATCGATTCTGATGGCACTGGTCAGTTATATCCTGCTTGTAATGATCCTTCAGGTGCTGCGCAGACGCTCCGTGCAGGAGATGGAGCAGCAGAAAAAAGAACAGGAGAGGAAGTATCAGGCTCAGCTGGAGGAACAGAATCGCAAACTGGAGATCGCACTCCAGCACGAAGGGGCGGCAAACCGCGCCAAGCGGGAGTTCCTGTTCAACATGAGCCACGATATCCGTACTCCCATGAACGCCATCATTGGCTTCACCTCGCTGGCTGCGACCCATATTGATAATAAAGAACAGGTACTGGACTACCTGAAAAAGATCTCGACCTCCAGCCAGCATCTGCTTTCCCTCATCAATGATGTGCTGGATATGAGCCGCATCGAGAGTGGAAAAGTAAAGATCGATGAAAAAGCGGTGCATCTGCCGGACCTCGTCCACGATGTTCGCTCCATCATTCAACCCAATGTTTCGGCAAAGCGGCTGTCGCTTTTCATCGATACCATAGATGTGGAAAATGAGGACATCATCACCGACCCGCTGCGGCTGAACCAGATCTTGCTGAACATTTTGTCCAACGCCATCAAGTTCACTCCCACAGGCGGCACGATCAGCCTCCGCATTGCCCAGAAGAACGGTGCGCCCAAGGGCCGTGGCTGCTATGAGTTCCGCATCAAGGACAATGGCATTGGTATGAGCAAAGAGTTCCAGAAACACATCTTTGAGGCGTTCAGCCGAGAGGAAAGCTCCACTGTCAGCGGCATTCAGGGCACCGGCCTGGGCATGTCCATCACCAAGAACATTGTGGACTTGATGGGCGGCACCATTGCCATTGAGAGCGAGCCGGGCAAGGGCAGCGAATTCATCGTAGATCTTTGTTTCGCACTCAGCGGACGAAAGGTGGAGCCCAAGCAGATCCCGCAGCTGGAAGGGCTGCGCGCATTGGTAGCGGATGACGATACCGACACCTGCCTGAGCATCAGCACCATGCTGTCTAAGATCGGGATGCGGCCGGAGTGGACGATCTCCGGCCGGGAAGCGGTGATCCGCACCCGGTACGCCATGGAACAGGGCGATGAATTCAGCGTCTACATCATCGACTGGCTGATTCCCGATATGAACGGCATCGAGGTCGTGCGGCAGATCCGCAAGATGATTGGGAAAAGCTGCCCCATCATCATTCTGACGGCCTACGACTGGGCAGATATCGAAGAGGAAGCCCGCGCTGCCGGCGTGACCGCTTTCTGCGAAAAGCCGCTATTCCTTTCCCAATTGCGCAGAGTGCTGGCAGAACCGTTTGGTGCAGAGCCTATCCACGAACCATCGCAGCCAAATGCCTCCGGTTTCAAGGGAAAGAAACTTTTGCTGGTGGAGGACAATGCCTTGAACCGTGAGCTTGCGCAGGAGATCCTGAAGGAAGCGGGCTTTGCGGTGGACACTGCTGAGGATGGCGAGATCGCCGTCCGGAAGATGAAGCAGGCGGCCCCCTGGCAGTACGACCTGATTTTAATGGATATCCAGATGCCCAAGATGGACGGCTACGAGGCGACACGGCAGATCCGTGCCCTGCCGGATGCTGCAAAGGCAGGCATTCCCATTTTTGCAATGACAGCAAATGCCTTTGAAGAAGACCGCCAGAGTGCATTGAAGGCTGGGATGGACGGCCACATTGCAAAGCCGTTGGATATTCCGCACCTGCTGCAGGTTCTTGCAGATGTACTGAAATCATAACACCATCCGACAAAAGCAAAAGCACCCGCAGCAGGCTTCGCAGAGGCTCTTGACCTCAGGAAGCGAATGCTGCGGGTGCTTTATTTGTTTTGCATGACAGGCGTTTGGCTCACAGGATCTTGTGCAGCTCCTGCACCAGGTCGCTGATCACGATGGGTTTGGACAAAAAGCCATTCATGCCGCTTTCCAGCGCGTTGCAGCGATCCTCGTCGAATGCGTTGGCGGTCATGGCAAGGATCGGGATCTTTGCCCGAGCCGGGTCGTCCAGTGCACGGATCTTCCGGGTGGCAGTATAGCCATCCATCACCGGCATCTGCACATCCATCAGCACCAGATCATAGCTGCCCGGCGCTGCCGTGCAGACCTTTTCCACCGCCACTGCACCGTTTTCTGCCGTATCGACCCGGAAGCCGTACTCGCGCAGAATTTCCTGCGCGATCTCGCGGTTCAGCTCGTTGTCCTCCACCAGCAGGATATGCCTGCCCTTGAAGTCGGCATTCTTTTGGGGCAAAAGCTCCTGCGCCGCATCTGTCTGGTTCTGCCCGAGGGCGCTCATCAGGGTCTCGCGCAGGTCGGACATGAACATAGGCTTGGAGCAGAAGGCGGTCACACCGGCTGCCTTTGCCTCCACCTCAATATCCGACCAGTCGTAGGCGGTCAGGATAATAATAGGTGTATCATCGTGCAGGCTGCGGATCTGGCGGGTGACCTCAATGCCGTTCATATCCGGCAGACGCCAGTCGATGATGTAGGCGTGGTAGACATCGCTCATCTCAATGGACTGCCGCGCGCGCAGCACCGCCTCCTTGCCGGAAAGGGTCCACTCGGCGCGCATCCCCACCTTGACCAGCATCTTTGTCACGCTGTCGCAGGTGTTGAAGTCATCATCCACCACCAGCGCCTTCAGGCCTTCCAGCTCGGTGATCTTTTCCACCGGGCGGTGCTCGTCCTGTGTGCGCATGGGCAGGCAGATGATAAACTCGCTGCCCTTGCCCTGCGCTGTCTGCACCTTGATGGTGCCGCCCATCATATCCACGATATTTTTGGTAATGGCCATGCCAAGGCCGGTACCCTGTATCCGGCTTACCGTGGAGGTGCGCTCCCGCTCGAAGGGTTCAAAGATCTTTTGCGCGAACTCCTGGCTCATACCAATGCCGTTGTCCTTGATTCGGAACTCGTACTGCCCGCAACCGCGCACCTTACCGGCAAGCTGCCGCACCCGCACCGAGACCGTGCCACCCGCCGGGGTAAACTTGATGGCGTTGGACAGCAGGTTCAGCAGGATCTGGTTCAGCCGGGTCTTGTCACAGTAGACGTCCTCGTCGGTCACATCCATTGCATCCATGTAGAACTCCAGCTGCTTTGCGTAGATCTGCCCGCTGACGATGGTTTTCAGATCGTGCAGCACATCCGAAAGGTTGACCTCCACTTCCTCCAGATGGATCTTTCCGCTTTCAATGCGGCTCATATCCAGCACATCGTTGATAAGGGAGAGCAGATGATTGCTGGATGCAAGGGTCTTGGAAAGGTAGTCCTTCACCCGATTCTTATCGTCGATATTGCTGATCGCCAGCGTGGTAAAGCCGATGATGGCGTTCATGGGGGTGCGGATATCGTGGGACATATTGGAAAGGAAGGTGCTCTTGGCGCGGTTGGCGGTCTCGGCGGCAGCAACGGCATCGGAAAGCGCCTGATTTACCTGTTTGTCGGCGGTGCGGTCGGACATGACAAGGATGTGTTTGGTTCTGCCCTCCACATCGCTGCCCATGGCAACGATGTGGAACCAGCGCCGCTCCCCGGTTTCCAGATGCGCATACTCATCATCCCATTCGCGCTGCTGCCCGCTGAGAAGCCCTTCCAGATAGTTTTTATCGCGATCCGGGGAGTCCTTCGGGTGCAGCGCTGCCAGAACACGGGCATCCTGCCGGACTTCTTTCCACGGGATGCCCAGCAGCCGCTCGATATTCGGGCTGACATAATCCACCTTGGCGGTCTCTGCATCCAGCATCAGGAAAACGTCGTCCACGTTCAGCGAGAGCTTTTTGAACAGCTCGTCCCGGTACGAGATCTCGGTATTCTTCCGGCGCAGGTTCGCATGGCCCCTGCGCACGATCATCAGAATGACCAGCACGGCAATGCCTACGGTGATGCCCGCCACAATCTGTATGGTATGGAACCACAGCTTATCCAGACCGGCATTGACGACCCTGACCGGCACAAGCCCCAGCATCGTCCAGTTCTGGACCGCCGTGCCCTCGTAGACCAGATAATAGCTGATGCCGCCCAGCGTCACCCTCATGTTTCCGCTGCTGCCCTGCGCAAAGGCATCCGAAAGAGCAAGGATCTGTTTCTCAGAAAGGTCGGAATGCTCGCGCAGCATCGCAATGAAGTTGTAGACCGTTTCCTTGCGGTTTACGGAATTGTCGATGATCACCCGGCCGTCCGGGTAGATGACATAGTTGCTGGCATTGCCCTCAAAGGCAGAGTTGTCCAGCAATTTCAGCACCGCATCATTGTAGTAGGCGATGGCAATGGCATCGTAGGCAAAGCCCCGGTAGCTGCCCTGCGTTTCGGGACAGATGAAAGCAAGCATCTGGGGCTTGCCGGGCAGCGCCGTGTTCATGACGATATCCTCGCCCTTGGAGAGCTTTTCGTCCAGATTGGTCTGTAAGCCAAGGTAGCCGGTCTCTCCGGTCACGGTCATATAGTTGCCGTCGTAGGTAAGAAAGTAAAAGCCGACAAATCCGGTCGACTGCTGCGCTTTCTCGATATATGCCTGAATTTCGGCTTCATCGGAAGTGTTTTCCAAAAAGTCGTTGTACAAGTGCAGATAGGTCAGGTTTTTGCGCACCATCTCCTTCAGCATATTGTTGGATTTATGCAGCACTTCTTCCAGATGCGAGGTGCTTTCCTGATAAATGGTCTGGGACACAAACGAGATGTACCGGACGCCAAAACCGACTGCCAGCAAAACCAGAAGAAGGATTGCGGCAGCGGCAGGCAGCCACTTTTGCCAGGGATGGCAGTTCCGTTTGGGTTTACGCTTTTCGTCTGCCATTCCGCTCACCTCAACGTTATGTAGTTTTCCGGCTCTGCAAGCGCTGCGCCGCCGCCGGAAACATGATCGCGCCATGTGTTTTTCACCCATGTATCTTCGCCCGCAGACGTTCCACTTTCGCTCGCAGGCAGCGCTGCCATCTGCTTTTCCGTTGCCAGACAGGTCACGGTAACGGTGTCGTCATCCCGCAGCGGCTGCCCGTTGCGGGTGATGCCGGTCAGGGTATAGCTGCCGTTTTCTTCTTTTACCTCCACGGCAATGCCGCTGACCACCGGCAGCGAACCACGGTTGAAGGGCACAAAGCCGCCCTCCCAGCCTTCCACAAAGGCGCGGACGGTTTCCTTCAGCTCTGCGCCGGTCATGGTGCGCTGGCGGGACATCAGACCGTTGGGCATGATCATGGAAGCGGCCATTCTCTTGTTATAATCTGCCTGCAGCACACTGCCGGTAAAGCTGTTTGCGGTGGCAAGCAGCACATCGGTACCATAAACGCCGCGCAGCGTGTTTGCCATAACAGAGAAGGCGGCATTGCCGCCGTCTGCGTGGAACACGTTGGAATAGCCCTTCCCGGAGGTCAGCACGACCTCGTCCGCGGCGGGTGCTTCTTCGGCAAGAAGCTGGGTGTTGAATGCCCGATACGCCTGTTTTGCCGTGTACTCGCCCGCGATCATTTTGGAGACCACATCCTTGGAAATGGCAAAGAAATCGTTGGAGGCGATGCGGATATACATATGGTTTTCTTCCACTACGCTGCGCACATCCTTCATATAATCAGTCAAGCGCAGGGGGACGTTCTGGCTGTAGCTCAGCACATCCTGCCCGTCCGCAACGATGCGGTTCTGCGCCTCCTCGGAGAGCATGACGTTCAGCACCTTCATGGCATTACTGCGGCGCGCGGTGTCCTGCTCCAATTCACGGTTCAACGCAACTTGGAAATACGGGGTGGTCATGATCCACTTTTCGCCGTTCTGGCTGAAGAAGGGCAAAAAGGTCGTGTCGATGCCCTCATCCTGAAACTTCTTGACCCCGGCAGAGCTGCCAAAGTACATGGCGACTTCTCCGTTTCGGTACAGATCCATCACGTCATCGTAAGTCTGCGCAAGGTCGTCCGCCGTAAGGTGGGTATCCTGAATGAACTGTTCCATCCGCTCAAACGCCCCCGGCCACACGGCATTGTCCAGACCGACCCGTGCGGTGCTGGCGGGGTCGCTGTAAGCGGTGCGCCACTTGCGCCCTTCCGTCGTGGTAAGCTCGGCAGCGGAAAGTCCCTGCAGCGTTTCCATGCAGGTGTAGTCGTAGGCATAATCGGCGGTAAAGCCCCGGATGCCTACCTTCTCAAACGCCTGACAGGCCGAAACGAAGCTCTCATAATCGGTGGGCAGAGGAATATCGTACTGCTCAAAAAGGCTGCGATTGACCACAAAGCCGTGTGCGTCGGCACATACCGGCAGCCAGTTCACGCTGCCATCCTCGTTTTTGAAGCTGTTGAGATAGGTGTTGTACACAGCACCTGCCTCATTGGTTAAGGCAAGGTTCATCAGGCTGTCCTTCAGGGGAGCAGCATCGTGCAGCGAGAACCGGCAGCAGGTGATGATATCCGGCAGACCGCCGTTCTGCTGCAAAAACTTGTAAAAATCCAGATCGTTGTTGCCGACGATGAACTCGATACTCACATCCGGCAGCTGCGCCTGGATATAGGGTGCATAGTTTTCGTACAGGCCGGTGGTCCACAGATACACTTGAATGGTCTGGGCATCCTCCTGCTTCTGTACCTGTTCTGCGCTTTTTGTTCCGCATCCGGTCAGCAGGGAGACCGCCATCACCAGTGCCATAAGCACGGAAAACATGCGGTGCAATGTTCTTTTGTTCATCAAATCGTTCTCCTCACAACTCTTGGGCAGCTGCCGTTCTGCACTCCCGAATACCGCAAAAAGGCATAGGTACAGCACGACAGAGATATAGGATTATATTACCACCGCCATGAGGGATTTTCAATAAAATTTCATATATTGATCCATAAAAGCAGCGCGTGTCCGATTCCTTTGCGTCAGTCGAGGAAGCCGCCCGGACCAGTTCCTACATCTCGCTCCGTGCCTTGCGGCAGTCCGGGCAGGCAGCTTTGGCCAGTTGGGTTATTTTGCTCCCCGTGGCCGGAGCAGGCCCTGCGGGCCAACATCCACTGCCAGATCTCGCTGGCGTTGAACCGCATTTACACCGAATGGTACCCCAGCAAGGGCTACACCTTCAACATCACCAACTCCACCAGCTACGACCAGTATTACGTCCACGGGCGCACTGTGTTCGAGGTGATGGTGCGCATCACCGATGACATTTTCAACACCTATCTGCGCAAGCGCGGCACCGTGAACCCCTATTACTCCGAATACTGCGACGGCAAGTCGGTCACCTGCCCGGGGCTCAAGCAGTGGGGCACGGTGACGCTGGCCAACAACGGGCGCAGCGCTTTACAGATCCTGCGCTACTACTACGGCAGCGATATCGAGATTGTGCGTACCAGCAACATCCAGTCCATCCCCCAGAGCTACCCCGGTTCGCCCCTCCGGCAGGGAGACAGCGGCACGGCGGTGTTCACCCTGCAGCGGCAGCTGAACCGCATCACCAAGGATTACCCCTTCCTTGGCAAACTGACTGTGGACGGGGTATTCGGCAGCCGGATGGCCGCCACGGTACGGGCGTTCCAGAAGCAGTTCAATCTGACCGCCGACGGCGTGGTGGGCCGCCAGACCTGGTATAAGATCAGCTATATCTATGTGTCGGTCAAGGATCTGGCCGAGCTGACCAGCGAGGGCGAGACTTCCAGCGGCACCCTCTCGGACGGCACCTGGGGCGGCACCACCCTGCGCACCGGCTCCACCGGCAGCGCCGTGGAGCAGCTGCAATTCTGGCTGAACACCCTGGCGCAGTACGAAAGCGCCATCCCCTCGGTGACAGTGGATGGCGTGTTCGGCAGCGGCACCGCCGCAGCGGTGCGGGGCTTCCAGCGCAAATACGGCCTGACCGTGGACGGCGTGGTGGGCCGTACCACCTGGACCGAGGTATACGACCAGTTCCGCAGCATCCAGTCCGACAATGGAACCCCCAACGCCTACCCCGGCACGCCGCTGCGGGAGGGTTCCAGCGGCCAGAACGTGCGGCTGGTACAGTTCTGGCTCAAGATCGCCCGCACCGTGTACACCAGCCTTGCCAACGTGACGGTGGACGGAAAATTCGGCGCTGGCACGGCAGCGGCTGTGCAGCGGTTCCAGCGGTACTTCGGGCTAACGGCAGACGGGGTAGTGGGGCGCACCACATGGCAAAAGCTGTACGAGGTGTACAACGACATCGCCAACCGGCTGCTTTCCCCTTCCCTGCGCCCCGGCGAGTACCCGGGTGTGCTGCGCACCGGCTCTTCCGGCACAGCGGTGCGGGAGCTGCAATTTTACCTCTACCTCATGAGCGCCTACGAGAGCAGCATCCCGCCGGTAAGCATTGACGGCAAATTTGGCGCGGATACTGAGCGCGCGGTGCGGGCGTACCAGCGGTTTGCGGGGCTTACCGTGGACGGCGTGGTAGGGCGCACCACATGGAATTCCCTCTATGGCCGCGCCAGCCAGCTGCGCAGTTCCGGGCCGGTGGTCACGCTGAAGCGTCTGCCCTACCCCGGCACCCCGCTCACGGTCGGCAGCAGCGGCAATGCCGTGCTGTACTACGCCCTCCTGCTGCAGCGCATTGCCTACTACTTTGACAGCGTGGAAAACCCGCCC
>ERZ791903.1656-NODE-1656-length-20011-cov-4.249399_pt1 | contig 20011 bp, 18 predicted proteins | sample MGYA00510148_ERZ791903 | MGnify/ENA primary metagenome ERZ791903 (study PRJEB30046, sample SAMN00792080) | human gut metagenome | study: EMG produced TPA metagenomics assembly of the A metagenome-wide association study of gut microbiota in type 2...
GCCGAAAGGCAGGAATTTACCTGCCTACTGACACGCAACTTACTTAAAAAAAGGCGCTCGAAGAATCAAGTCCGAGCGCTCCAATCTAAACTTGAAATCACGGCCGACTTGCTCGGCGGAACGTAATTTCAACTCAACCTCAAATCCCAAGGAGAAGTGACAACATTCAATTGCCACAACTGCATATTAGCATAATCCACTAGGTGAAAACCCTCTTATCTGAATACGCATCCTATTTTAGGTTTAATTTGCCAGGGCCTTTGCTGTGTGAAGAACATCGATAATGCGGGCGTATTCTTTCTTTAATTCATCTGTATATTGAGTGCCTTCTTCCCAGCGTCCGTTTTTAAATTCGAACTCCTGAGCTTTCACAGGAGTATTCAGGCTGGTAAAGCCCAGAGTTGCAGTAATCCCCTTCAGAGAATGAGCGGCCCTTCTGGCGTCTTCTCTTCTGTCTTCTGCAATTGCCTTGAAAAGCTCAGGAAATGTCGGCTCTTCTAAAAAACGAAAAAGGTACTTTTCATAGAGTCTTTCGCTCTCCGAGAAATAAACCAGACCGTCAGTTAAGTTAATGCCGCTTTGGGCCAAGAATTCTTTTTGTTTTTCGTTCATCAAAATCCTCAAGATTTTTCTAATTTGCCGACTAAGAATAACAAACCGCACATCCGAATGAACAGAAGTGCGGTCTGAGTCACATAATCAGAAGATTAGTATTCGAAGGTTCCTTTCTGCAGGAGCTCCTTGCCTTTCATCATCAAAACGCCTTTGCTGTAAACGTCCTGAAGTTCCCAGTTCTCATCGAAGAGGCACAGGTCTGCGCTGTTTCCGACAGCAACTTCGCCTTTGCCTTTCATTTCCAAGCCGCAGGCTACGTTGCGGGTAAGCAGCGGAAGAACTTTTTCAACGGCGTGACCTCTTGCAATCAGCTTCTTGAGATCACGAAGGTTGCAGGCAACGCCTCCGACACCAAGACCGACCATTTCGCCTTTTTCATTAAAGCGAGGAACCGATCCGTGACCGTCTGAGCTCATCGTCATAATGGACGGTTCGATTCCGGCTTCCCAAGCAGCTTCTACTGCGTCAGCAGGACTTTCGAAGCAGCAGGAACCGCCGGTTGTAATGTCGATACGGCCGCCTCTCTTCGCAAATTCAAGTGCTTTGCCGAAAACATACTTATCACGAGCACAGTGCGTCGGACGAATGTGACGAATCGGGAAACCGCGATTAACGATTTCTTCGAACATCTCAAATGCACCCGGGACGTTGCCGAGATGGATATGAAGAACACCAATCTTTCCGGCAATCATGCCGCCGACACGAATCTGAGTCAGAAGGTCAAGAACATTCTGCGTTGTCGGGAAAGACGAACGATGGTCGCCTAAGGCAATCTTGACGCCTAAAACCTCATGAACCATCAGCAGATCATTTTTGACAGAACCTGTCAGGGTTGTCGGGGGATAGGAATAATTGCTTGTGTACATCCAAGCGGTTACACCTTCCTCGGTCAAAGCCTGAACTTTAGCCAAAAGATTCGGTAAAGAACGGGTGACGCTATCGGTTCCGGAAACTCCGACCAAACTCGTGGTACCGCAGGAGATCAGTTCGCTGAGAACAATCTCAGGTGTACGGCTGCGAGGGCCGCCTTCTCCGCCGCCACCGGTGACGTGAATATGCTGGTCAATGAAGCCCGGCGTCAGGATTTTGCCGGAAGCATCAACTGTTTCCAGTTCGGGCAAAACAACCGTCAGATCTTTACCGATTGCGGCAATCTTGTCATTAACCACCAGAACATCCTGGACTCCCAGATCGTCCGGGTTGTAGACATGAGCACCTTTAATTAAATAAGCCATAGAAAGATCCTTTTATAAGAAGATTAAGCTGCTGGTTACAGAAACGATCACGGCAATGATCATGACCGGAATTGTGCGGCGAATCAGAGCAATCGGTGTTAAGCCGGTGATACCGGAAACCGCAATGATGACGCCGGCGATCGGGCTCATCGTACGAGCAATACCGGCAGAGAGCTGAACCGGAACCGCAAGTGCCAGTGTCGGGATACCGACGGAGGAAGCAGCTTCAGGAAGAAGCGGAGAAAAAGCAAAGAAGGCTGCGTTGCCGGAACCGGTGACGATCGCAGCAACAATCATGATGACGAGCATGACGATCAGCATGATGAACAAACCTGCGTTCTGGATAGAAGCAGCTGCCTGAATCATCGTGGAGATACCGCCGATCTTGTTTAAACCAAGAGCAAACATTTCCGCGCAAACGATCAAGCTGACGGTAGAGGTAAAGACCTTGCCCATTCCCTCAAAGATCGCCTGAGAATCTTTGCAGCACTGTTTGAAATCGCGGCGAGTGGCGATATCGACGACCAAAGCAATAATCAGAGAAACGATGATTGCAGTAACGAGATTCAGTTTAATGGCTTTGTAGACTAAGGGAGAGAAACCGATCAGAAGACCCAAGGGCAACATCGGGAGAATGGCGTAATAAGCGGGGCCGGCACCTTTAAGAGCCTCGTCAACGTCAAGAGCGCTTTCTTTTGCGTCTTCCTTATTAGCAGCAGCGCCTTCTCTCTTATCAAACCAGCGCTGGACGAAATAATGACCGATTGCAACGGAAGCAATCGTGCACAATGCGACAGGCCCCTGGCCTTGTACGAAGTAAGTCACAACGTCCATGTTGCAGAGGTCGGCGGCACGCATCGCGTTGGAGCTGGACGGCCCCAAGTCCAAGCAGCAGGTTGTGGCGATAACGGCGGCTGCCGAAGTGCGGGAAACGCCCAGAGCAACCAGGAGCGGATAAATAGAAGCCATCAGCAAAAGGCCGAGTCCTACGGCAGAGTTCACGAACAATGCGATGAACTGGCCGACGACGTATGTCAGAGCCAGCAGGACATAAGGAGAGCGAATGGCTTTCAGAGGCTTAACACACAGCTTAACCAGTGCTTTGCTGGCGCCGATGCGGTCCATATAAACAGCAAAGCCGGCAATGGCCATAATGTTGAGGCCTAAGCCGGGCAAGCGTCCTTTTAAGAGATTTGTAAATGCCTGAGCAAAGTCAAAAGCGAAGAAGTTTGTGGAAGCTTTGGGAGCGACTGCAGGAACTCCTTCTAAATAAGCACAGAACAGGAGCAGCAAGCCCAAAAGCAAAAGGATAATCGGAGGATAGTAGTTTTTGATAACGAAGTAGCTAACCAGCCCGATGGCGACCAGCGTAAGGATTACACCAACCATATTGCACCTATGGATTTGAGTTAATAATTATGTGCTCATGCTAGAACTTATAGTTTTTCTTGTGAATGGTGTAACTTTTTGTTAACTGATTGTTCTTTCGTAATTCCTCAGCGTTATTCCTAATCTGTTTTATACGATGCGTGCAACACAAATAAGCAATAGATGAAAGTTATTTGACAAATATTTTCCTAAATTTTTTGTGTAATTTCACAATGAATACACTGTCTCACCGTTAAAATTTCTTAGCGAAACGGCTAGTCCTATACCTTATTCTAGGTATGCCTCTCCTGTAATAGGAAAGGGATATGCAGAAAATACTAGTATTTTTACTTAGAAAGCGTAAAATAGAAGCCGTTAGAGAAGTACTCCTGAAGTTAACAAACCCGCTGGCAAGAATTCTCCGCCGGCGGATTTTTTATGCCCCTTTTTGTTAGCTTGAAAATAATTTTTAGGCTAACGATTTGATCCATTCGATGACGTCATCTAGTTCCCTATTCCGGATTTCGTGTTTCATATCGTATTTTTGTACGAGGACAGGGTTACCGCGATTTCTTAAAAAGGCGGAGGCCTTATCAGACATTTCTTGAGAAATAAATTCGTCGTTAAGAGATACCCCTTGGAAAATGGGGACCTCTTTGGAGGCGTCCGTCAACTGGGCCGCCAGCTGATCTTCTAAAGGAAGATAGGAAGACAAGGCAAAAACACCTGCGACCGCAAAAGGTTCCAAAAGTGCAGTTGTTAAAGCAATGACACCGCCTTGAGAAAAGCCGCCGAGATAAATGTCTTTGGGGCTGACGCCTTGAGAGATCTCACTCCTAACTAGGGAAGCGATCCGGTCCGAGGATTCAAAAATTCCGTCGATATCTGCTTCCCTTCGAAAGTCTGAGCTCTTTACGTCAAACCAGGCATGTGCAGACTCACCGTTAAATTGTTTTACTTTAATGATCGGTGCCGTCGGGAGAAGAAAAGAATAGTCTTCGCCTAATCTTTTACAAAGATATTCAGCTACCGGTCGAATAACGGATGCCGTCCCCGTCAATCCGTGGAGAAGAATCACTCTTTTAGAAGCGGTCGGTGATCCTAACTCAATAAGTTCTTCTTCCATCATTCCACCATCAGAGCGTTATCTGTCCGCCACATTGTAGAGGCGATACTTCCTGTTTCAGCGTGAGAGCACAAAGGAAAGTGGTAATTGAGATCTACATTGCGGCTTTTACAACCAAATGATAATAAAAGCCGTGTCGCTCCTTTTGCTGCAAGCTTCAGAAAGCTTTCGAACTCAGAGCGTTCTTTCGGCTCATAGGCGTCATCGACAGCTAGAATAGAGTGGTCGAGTTGTGAAAAATAAAGAAAACCAAGGAGTAACTATGATCGTCGTGCTTCCGGATGGAAAACTCATCAATCTCAATCTTGTCTGCTTCACCGACACCCGTTCTTTTAAAGAACCAGTGCGTTTCAGCATGGTCAACGGGGAATCCGTTTTTTGCGAAATGACGGAAGATCAATACCAATCCATGCTGCTTTCCTTAGTGCATAACGAGCCGATCCATAAGGTTCTGCCCATCAGAGAGAAAGTTCAAAAGTCCAAAATTGATTTCCGCGACTTCCCTTCCGTTTTAGAAGGCGAAAATTCTCCCGTCTGATTTTTCATGTTCAAGGCAGCTTCAGCTGCCTTAAGTTTTTATGGATTGTCTTAAAAATTCTGTTTTTTCAATAAGGTACTTATTTTCATCAGGGCCCGCTGCGAACATTTATTTCTCGGTTTGTTGGATTCTTGTCTCATGGGAAGCCCGAGAAATAAGGGTTTTATTTCGGTCTTGCGCAAAAAAAGTTCAACAAATCAAGCTGTCGTGGTTACAATTACAACTATTACGACGTTTCGTCGGTTAACTCAGAGGTCTCTATGAAATTACTTACCGTTGCCGCAATGGCATTTACGCTGTTGGCAGGATCTGTTAATGCTGCCGAACAACTGAACGCATATTCCATCATGCCTGAGAAATATGCTTCTAAGGTTTTCGCAGAATTCACAAAAGATACAGGCATCAAAGTAAACTTCATGCGTTTCTCTTCAGGCGAAGCTCTGGCCCGTCTGAATGCAGAAAAAAAGAATCCTCAGGTTGACGTTATGCTCGGCGGACCTGCCGATACATACGCTGCCGGCGTCAAAGAAGGCATCTTCGAGCAGTATCGCCCGAAAGATTCCGACGCAATTCCGGCAAACCTGCGTGATCCTCAGAACCATTGGACCGGCATCGGTATCATTCCTCTGTGCTTCTTAACAAACACCAAGTTCCTGGAAAAGAATAAGATGCACGCTCCGGAATCCTGGAATGACCTTCTTGATCCGCGCTACAAAAACAACCTCCAGATGGCCGACGCTCGTACTTCCGGTACAGCCACAGAACGTATCTACTCCCTCGTGAAAGTCATGGGTGAGGATCCGGCCTTTGCTTATCAGAAGAAATTAAACGGCAACATCCAGATGTACACCAAGAGCGGTGCAGGCGGTGCAATGCCTATCGCTACCGGTCAGTGCGGCTCCGGCATCTTCTACATCGTTGACGCACTCGATATCCAGCAGCAGGGCTACCCTGTCGTGATCACATATCCGAAGGACGGCGTTTCCTACGGTATTGAAGCCACCGGTATCGTCAAAGGCGCTAAGAACATGGACGCCGCTAAGAAGTTTGTCGACTGGGCAACCAGCAAGAAATTTGCCGACTTCATCGTCGCAAACAAGATCAACTACGTACCGACTCGTTCCGACGTCAAGACCAGCAATCCGCTTCTTGACCTCTCCAAGATCAACATGAAAGACGTTGACGTGGCTTGGAAGGGCGAAAAACGCAAAGAATATACAAACCGTTGGATTAACGAAGTCATTAAGTAATTTTTCACCGTTTTAACGTGATTTAAAAGTTGTGGGGTTCTGCTTGACCAAGTCGAACCCCCGTTTCATTAGGAGTACTTAAATGACGAGCGGAACTAAGCAGCAGAGGGACCCGGTGACCTTGCTCACCGTCTGCGTCCTTTGGCTCGCCATGGGCGTATTCGTCCTGTACCCGATCGTTCGCCTCCTGGCAATGACTTTCATTGTCGACGGTCACCTGACATTTGAAAACCTCTTGCCGTTCCTCGCCAATTGGTATGACCGCCGAGCCATTGTCAACAGTATTATTCTGGCGTGCGCCGTCGGTTTTGCCGGCACGATCATCGGATTTATTTTTGCCTTCGCAGTTACGCGTTTGTCGCTACCGAAGTGGCTTACTTTCTTTATCAGCGCGGTAACACTGCTGCCGCTGATTTCACCTCCATTCACATCAAGTATTGCGCTGACGCTCTGCTTGGGCCCGAACGGTATCATCCTGACGGCCTTAGGTCTGGAAAACTTCAATTTCTTCGGCTTCTGGGGAACGTTTATTTCAGAAACGCTGACATACTTCCCCATTGCCTTTATGACGTTGTCGACGATTCTCATGAGGATCGACCCGAACTTAGAAGATGCTGCCTATTCTTTAGGTGCCTCTCCTTTCAACGTTTTCAAATCCGTCACCTTCCCCCTGTCGGTTCCGGGTTTAGCCAATGCCTTCCTGCTCGTGTTCTCCTGCTCTCTCGCGGACTTTGCTACACCGCTGGTTCTGGGCGGGCACTCCTTCCCTGTGCTGCCGACACAAGCCTATCTGCAGATTACGGGTATGTATGACTTCAAGGGCGGCGCTGCTTTGTCCTTCCTGCTCTTGATTCCGGCCTTGGCCGTATATGCTCTGCAGAATTTCTGGGTTAGCCGTAAGAGCTTCGTTACCGTCAGCGGTAAAGCAGGTGGCAGAAGTTCTATTAAGGGCCCCGGCGTTTTGATTTCCTCAATCGTCATCGGCACCGTTGCTTTCATTACGGCTTTTGTCCTTTATCTTTACGCCATCATTTTGGTGGGCTCAGTGGTAAAAGTTTGGGGCGTCGATAATTCGCTGACGTTTGAAAACTACCACTACGTCTTCACTTTCGGCATGAAGGCCATTAAGGACACATTGCTGATTGCATGTATCGGTACGCCGCTCGGCGGTTTGCTCGCAGTTCTGATCGGTTACGTTTGCAAATGGCTCAAGATTCGCGGTCACAAGACTTTGGAAACCGTCTCCCTCTTGAACTATACATTGCCGGGTACTGTGGTCGGTATCGCCTACATCATTGCCTTTAACGACCAGCCCCTGGTTCTGACCGGCACGGTCTACATTCTTATCGCTGCTTACGTCTTCCGTTACTCTTCTGCGGGTATCCGTAACGTAATCGCAGCCCTGACGCAGATCGACCCGTCTATCGAAGAAGCTTCAACAAGCTTGGGCGCTTCCTCAGCCTACACGTTCAGGAAGATCACAGTGCCGCTGGTTCTTCCCGCGGTATTAACCGGTATGCGCTATTTGTTCATCCACTCGATGACAGCTATTAGTGCCACGATCTTCTTGGTCTCCGTAAACTGGACCTTGATTACAACACGTATTTTGGAATGTATGACTGAGCTGCAGTTTGCTCAGGCCTGCGCATTCTCTATCGTCTTAATTTTGATTGTCTTCGCCGCCTCTGCCTTTATGGCCTTAATGGCAAAAGTTCTTTGTCCGGTAGGCGATGCTTCCGGAGGACTCCGCTAAATGTCCGTATCTCTTACGCTTAAAAACATTTCTCGCAGCTACGTTAAAGACAACGAAAAATTCTACGCTGTTCAAAACGTTAACCTTGAAGTCCAGCCCGGTGAGTTTCTCACCTTCCTAGGGCCGTCCGGCTGCGGCAAGACCACGACTCTGAGAATGATTGCCGGCTTTGAAACGCCGACTGACGGCCAAATTCTTCTCGGAGATAAAGACGTCACAAAGATTCCTGCAAACGAACGCGGCATGGGCTTTGTGTTCCAAAACTACGCTTTGTTCCCGCACATGAAGATTTTCGACAACGTGGCCTATGGCTTACGTATCCGAAAAGAATCGAATGATGTGATCGCCAAGAAGGTCAAAGAGGCCCTTGCTATGGTCGGTTTGGAAAAAGCCGAACATCGCTATCCGAACCAGCTCTCCGGCGGCGAACAGCAGCGTGTGGCTTTGGCCCGTGTATTAGTTCTGAGACCTCAGTTAATTTTGATGGACGAACCGCTCTCAAACCTTGACGCCAAACTGCGTCTCCACATGAGAACCGAAATCCGCAGAATTCAGCAGGAACTGAAGCTCACCTGCCTCTATGTAACCCATGATCAGAAGGAAGCTTTGACAATGTCTGACCGCATCATGGTGATGAACAAGGGCAAGATTGAGCAGATCGGAACCCCGATGCATCTGTACGATGACCCGGCAACTCCGTTCGTTGCCGACTTTATCGGTCAGGCCAATCTGCTCTACGGCACACTCGTTTCCGTTGAGGACAAATACGGCATCGTTGATATTGCGGGACGAAAGGTCAAAGCCCGTATGGGTGTCTTGAATCCGCCCAAGCTCGGAGGAAAAGCGCTTCTCATCGTACGTCCGGAAAATCTGAATATCGGCGCTTCCGATAACTGTCTGGCTGTCAAACTGATCAACCGTCTTTTCGAAGGCGACCGCGTTGATTATCAATTTGAAGTCGTCAACGGTTTCAATCCGAAGCCCTATTCCATGTCCGTTCCTTTCCTCCCCGGAACTACATTACTTCCCGAGGGATCGACATTGGACGCCTCGTTTGTTCCGAACGCCGGCGTTCTCCTAAACGGTGAATAGACAGGACTAGAGCCACAATAACTCAAGCCGCCTACGGGAATCTCGAGGCGGTTTGTTTTTTCCTGAGAAAAATTATTACCAACACCGAGGAGATTCACAACATTTATCTCTACAATTGAATGGAATTATGGTGCACGCAACGGAATTTTTTATGAAAGTCCTCAGCCTATTTCTCGCCGTCATCGTCTTGGCTTTTTCTTCCGCGGTGTCAGCATCGGACTTTGAAGAAGACAAACAATATATTGCATGCCGCAAATCATCATCTACAGATCGTCAATTAATTGCTTGTCAGGAACGCCTGCTCGAGCGTCTCAATATATCTATCGCCAAGGCTCTCGATAGAAACATGACGCTGCTGACAGAAGGAGAAAAGCAAAAAGCTCTGCGCTATCAATCACAGTGGGAAAGCTGGCGTCAGAGCCATTGTGATTATTCCCTTCGTAAGCAAAATGATCAGCAGCATTTAAGTTTAGCTTGCTACTTGCAGGCGGCTCGTGATCGCTTGGATATGCTGGAAGGGCAAGAACTCGAAACCAACTCCAATTTCCGAGTCTGTTTGAGACGCGCAGGGAAGATTGAAAGCCATGAAATCCTCTGTCGCCAAGAAGAGTATCAAAGACTGGAACAAATTTTGTTCGGCACGGTTCAAGCTGCACAAAACTTAAGCCCGCAGCCAAAGAAAGTGCTGGAAGAACAGCTTCTCTGGGAAAAAGATCTCGCTAAAAAATGCAAACGCACAGCCTTTGCCTCCATAGAACAAGCGGCTAACAACTACAAATGCCTTTGCGATGAAATCAATAAACGCATACGCCAATTGATTCAAAAATAACCTGTGTACAACAGCAAAAAAACAAATACCCGAAATCAGATTCTCGGGTATTCGTATTTTGTAGCCTTGCTGATTAGTCTCCGGAATCGTGTGCCCGGATAAATTGATCGTCCTTCGTGAAATAAAGTTTCTGTGTCATTTGGATACTGACCCAAGTCACGATAGCGGCTGTTGCGGCGATGGAGAAGCAGATCAGTAATTGATATCGAACCGCGATTAAAGGAGATTCACCTGCCAAAATCTGACCGCTCATCATGCCCGGAAGCGCCACAATACCTAAAACCATCAGCATATTAATCGCCGGCAGCATGGCTGCCGAAGCCGAAAGCTGAACAGTTTTAAGCACCGCTTGCTGCTGCGTTGCACCCAAAGCCAGCAGCGTCTCAATCTCACCCGCGCGTAAATCAAGTTCACTTCTGAAACGTTCAACACCTAAGGCAGCAGAGTTCATCGCATTGGTCACAATCATTCCGGCCAACGGAACTAAATACCGGCCTTCCCAAAGCGGAGTAGGACGAATTACAACAAATTCGAGATAAGAGACCGTCAAACCGGCACCCAAAAAGATCGCGGCAAACAGGATGAAACGATACTTCCGGCGGCTTTTTTCATTCTGAAGTCCGCCAAGCCGTTTTAAAGCTGCTTGTGATGCTGCACCCATCATGAATAGAATTAGCGCAGCCAGTATCCAAGGATCCGACTGTCGGAAAGCCCACAGGAGGATGTACCCGACGGCAACCAATTGAACGGTCCCTCTCACGACACCGATAATTAACGACTTTGACAGGTCTAGCTTGTATTTCCAAGATAAAAACAGAGCTATCCCGACAGGAAGTAAACCGATGCCCATTTGTAAGAGTGATATGTCGTTTGATCCGCTAATTGCCATCTTTTCCTCCTTAAGCCTCTAATTCTCTCGTGCTTTATGTGGCTTCAATCCGAATAACCCATTCTACGAATCGACCCGCTCTATGGCGGGTCTTTCAACTCAAAGTCGGCATGTGTGAACACTGTGAACATGTTCACTCTTAAGTTTTCACTTCGAGAATGTTTCTCTGAAGGCTTCTTCAACGGCGGATTTATCAGCTCGATAAGTTCCTTGGACCATACCATCGCGTCCGCCGCCCCGACCGTTAAGCTGTCCGTTCAGAGACTTGCTGATTTTCGGAAGTTCAGGATCGGAAGATGCGATAACGTAGTTAAATCCGCCGTCAATCGAACTAAAAACACCGACGGCATCGTTCGGGAATTTTTCTTTCAGCATACCGGCAAAGCGCTTTAGTTCAAACGGCGTTAAATCTTCTTCGAAAACCGTGATAACTCCGTTTTCCGGCTTGAGACCGGCTGCGACAAACTGAAGGTATCGATCCGTTCTCTGGGCTGTTTTTTGATCCTTCGCCTTTCCTTCTTCGATAAAGTTTTCCGCAGCCTTTGCAATTTCATTCGGTTTTGCGGAGAACAATCCGGAAACTTTGGCAATCTCCTTTACTCTCCAGTCGTAATCCCGCCTAGCGCGTTCGCCGGCAACAAATCGAACTCGTGTACCGCCGCGGTGCTTAGAAGCATCCAAAATCTTGAACATTCCGATTTCTCCGGAACGACGAACGTGTGTCCCGCAGCAGGCACAGCGATCGCAGCCAGGAACCGTCACAATCCTCACCACTCCGTGCAGTTCTTTTTTGCTGCGGTATTCCATTGCTTGAAGGACTTCTTCACTCGGAAATTCAATCTTCAGATCAATGTTCTGAGTGATGGCCCGATTCACCAGTTTTTCCAGCTCGGGGATCGCTTCCATCGGAATTTCTCCGCTGAAATCAACGGTAATGTCATCCGGATCCATATGGAATCCGACGTTTTCAAATTTATATTTTTGATGAACGAGGCCAGAGAAAATATGTTCGCAGGTATGATTCTGCATATTGTCAAAACGGCGGTCCCAGTCGAGCTTTCCGGTAACGGTTGAACCGACTTCCAACGGCTTGTCTGTATAGTGAACGACCTCAGAGCCGATCCTCTTTACAAAGGTAACCTTGGCGTCTCCTAAAGTCCCTTCGTCCGAGGGCTGTCCGCCCCCTTCCGGGTAAAAAGCCGTGTCGCTGAGGACAACCTCAAAGCCCTTCTTTCCCTCACGACAAGCGGTGACAGTTGCTGAAAATTCTCTTGCGTACGGATCACGATAAAACAGTTCCTGCATCGTTTCCATTGATTATCTCCACTGCTTTTATTTGACTGCAAAAATTATAGGCAGTCAGAAGAGAAGAAACCGTCTTACACAGAGCATTTCTCTCTTCTGTCTTTGTTCTCACTTTCGGAACCTACATAAAAATTGAGGAATAAAACTTCTATCTGCTACCTATAATGAAAGAGTGATAAGAAGGGTTAGATTCCGGAAGATGAGTGCATCAAAAGACAAATTCCATTTTTGGGTCGGCATGACCATTGTGATCGTGATCGCGATATTCATCGGTCTGCTCTGCACTGTATTTACACCCAATTATTTCCGACCGAAAACGATCGTTGAAACCTATTTCACGGAATCTGTCAACGGACTTTCCCTGGGAGCTCCCGTTAAGTTCAAGGGCATCGACATTGGAAAAGTCACCGACATTTCATTGTCCAGCAAGGTCTATCCGGAACACCACATCGGACTATTCTCCCCTGACTCCTCTGTCGCGGTTGTGCGCATGATCGTGTATTTGGATGAAGATCAGCTCAAAAAGCAGCTTCCCTCCCTCATCCAAAACGGATTACGGTTTCAAACGGAACTGGCAGGCGTCACGGGAACTATTTACCTTGCAGCGAATTTTTTAAATCCCACGCTTTATCCTCCCGAAATAAAAGACGTGCCGTGGAAGCCGAGATACCTTTATGTTCCGGCCACGATCAGCTTAACAAATGAAATTCTGGAAAACATCCAGAACTTCCTTGCCACACTGCAAAATTTGAAAGCAAAGATAGACGATGTGACACCCGGAGCAGTGAAGAGCCAATCTACAAAAGAACTGCTCACCACACTTAACCATACCGTAAGTATGCTGGACCCTGACAAACTGCGTGCTCTGCTTTCTAACGCGGAAAACTACGTTAATTCCAGCCACGCAATTCTTTCGAAAGTAGATGTCGCCCAGATTAACTCTTTACTTTCCCAACTCTCAGGCACGACAGAAAAACTGAACGAAACCTTGAAGGAAACAAAAGGATCCGGCCTTGTAACGCAGTTGAATAAAACAATTTCAGGCGCCGACCAGGCCATTGTGGACAATCGCTACAACATTCGAGAGCTCATTCTCAATCTGAAGAATATTTCGGACAATCTCAAGATTTTGTCTGAGAATTTAGAGCAGGATCCGAACTTCTTAACGCCGCGTACACATCATCCGTCTCCGATCGGATCCGGAAAATAAGTTCTGTCATCTCCGTCAGCAGGTTTTATCGAAAATTACGCCGCCAAAAATAAATCAGGGAGCCGAAGCTCCCTGAAAATTCTTTTCTAATTGATCAAACTATTAGAAGGTATGTGTCATACCGATTGTGGCATTCCAGCCGCGAAGGTCGTCTGTATTCTGCTTCAATGCCTTGCCAGCTGTGCCCCAAGCTGCCTGGGTGTACATCAGAGTACGCTTAGAGAAGTGATAGAAGTAGGCTGCTCCGATGGAGAAGGAGTTGAACTTATCTTCTAAGCCGTCTTCGGATGCATTCTTATTCTTGCCAAAGGCAAACTGAGACTGAAGCATCACTTCGCCGCCTAAAGCGTTAGTGGAGGCAGACAAAGCAAAAGCGTGATAGTTGTTAGCTTTGCCCTTGTTGTATTTGTTTTCCAGAGCTTTTCCTTCTGCAGTATCAGTATCGAACCCTACGTAGCCGGGCAGAGGAGCATGCAGGGCATACTCATAGGCGCCGTACAGTTTGAAGGCTCCGAAGTCATAAGAAGCACCAAGGTTCAGCAGCTGAGTGGTCTTATTCTTGTCTTCCACTCCTTTATAGTCCAGAGCTTCATAGATCAAATCTGCATTCAGAGGACCTTTTCCGTAAGTCAAACCAACCCCATAGTAATGCTGGTTGTAAGACCATTTGTTTTCATCGCTGTCACGACCGTTGGAATACATGAAAGAACCCTGGAAACCATTGTATTCAGGAGTGAGGTAGACGATGGAGTTGTTGTATCTGTCGGTCAGATAGAAGGCGCTGTACATGCTTCCGATTGTCTGGAAGGAGGTTGTGTAGGGTGTCCCACCCAAGATGGAGTATGTACCGCAGTCAGAAGACAATCCGCCGAAGCGACCAAAAGCAACCGTACCCCAATTACCTGAAACACCAAGAGCAGCTTCGCGGCTAAAAGCTTTGCCAGCTTCGGCTTCATTGCCGTTGCTTAATTTGAAACCTTGTTCCAGTTTGAAGAAAACGGAATTGCCGTTGCCAAGGTCTTCAGAACCTTTGATACCCCAGCGGTTGCCCATCCAGTTGCCATTGGACATTTGAACTTTGGCTGCATCACCATGGAGCTTGCTGACCGTAACACCGGCGTCAACAACTCCATACAAAGTAACATCGGTCGCAGCCGTTGCATAGGAAGTAGCAGCGAGAAGTGCAGCGGCTAAAAGTGTCTTGTTCATTGTGAATCCTAGAGAAGTAAGTTAACAACGCTTTTATCTTATAAATAAATGTTTCCAAATTTGGCTTTGTCAATAGTTTTTTCGGCTGCTAAAGAGAAAAACTGCATTGTTAATTTCTAAAGACAGGAAATTAGAGGTGTAATGTTTTAGAAAAATATAAGATTTTAAGGACTAAAGAGATTTGTCCGACCACAAGCCCCTAAAAGAAAATAATAGAGCCCTCTCCTTTTGTGAAAATTTCCTCCATCATTGTGAAATTTTCAGAATTTATTTCCCTAACACCTAGGGAAAACTCCAACACAAATTGCATCCTTTGTTGAATTTTGAAGCCCTCAATTGTTTTATTCTGTTTCCGTTGATTCATTTTTTTACTATTACAGGAGTACCTCATGTCCTCAGAAACTTTAACTGCTTCGACAGGCATTCAAGCCCAAGAAGCGGAAGAAGCCGAAAAAGTAGGTGTAGGCGCATATATCTCACTTTTCTTTGCCGTCTGCTTCTTTTCCGGTGTCTTCTATAAAATGCCCGATGCCTATCGCTGGCTCGGAGCTTTCGACTTCACAACCCTAATCGGCAAATTCGGATCCGTGTCCGGCGCAGCAACTTTCGTCGGGAAAGGCGGTCTCAGCGCACGCGCCGGCTTCCTCTTTGCTCTTTCTTTGGTTCCCGGCGTTATGCTGGCTTTGGGTCTGCTTGAAGTGCTTTCTCACTACGGCGCTTTGAAAGCCGCTCAAAAGTTAATGACTCCGCTGCTTCGTCCGATCCTCGGCGTCCCCGGCATTACCGGTTTGGCCCTCATTACTGACCTTCAGAGTACCGACGCAGGCGCTGCTCTGACAAAAGGTCTAGTCGACTCCGGAAAGATCACTAAAGAGAACTTGATCGTTATTGCCGGCTGGCAGTATGCAGGTGCCGGTTTGATTAACAACTACTTCTCTATTGCTTCTGCCCTTTTCATGGCCTTCCTGGTTCCGGTTTGGATTCCGCTGGTTGTGATGTTCTGCCTCAAGTTTGTCGGCGGCGTGTTTGTCCGCTTCTGCCTCAAGACTCTCTATAAGAAGGATTTCGAAAATGCCTAATGCAACAGCAACACAAGTCAAGAAGAGCAACAATCCTTTTGATATTTTCATCACTGGTCTCAGAAAAGGCTTTAACGTCGCGATCAACAACCTGATGCCGAACGTGCTGATGGCCTTCGTTCTGGCATACATCCTTGACCTTTTCGGTGTGATGTCCTTCTTAGGCAAAGTCTGCGGTCCGGTCATGAGCATCTTTGATCTTCCCGGCCAAGCTATTACCGTTCTTTGCGCAACTTGGCTGTCCTGCGGCGCAGGCGTCGGTGTTGCAGCCAGCTTGCTTGCCAGCGGCACACTCAATGCACATGACATCACAATCCTCTCTCCGGCACTCCTCCTGATGGCTTCTCAAATTCAGTACATGGGTCGCCTCCTCGGTGTTGCCGACGTTCCTAAAAAATACTGGCCGATGCTCATGTTCAACAGCATTTTGATGGCTTCCATCGGCATGCTCATCATGCGATTCATTGTCTAGTAGAAAATCTTACCCATAGGCGTCCTTAAAAGACGTTTTTAGACCCACCTCCCGCTCCTCGGTTTCAATTCGGAGCGGGCTTTTTTGCTTTCCAAATAGAGAGTTCCATTCAATCAGCCACTCTCCCATTAGCGGATCAAACTCTCTTTTACCTTCCAACACTTAGTTTTGTCGTTACAACTTCTACCACTCAACCAAGTCGATCAATTAAGAAAAAACTCGGCAATAGGCAAAAAATCTCTGAGATCCAACGGTTACTTTCTTCGATCTTGTCTCTAAAAAACAACAAAGAATTCCGAGCCTGTTAAACATGAATACGGTTTTTCATCTTATGAAACGCAACTTTTGCAATATGTAAAGAAGAATTTATTTTGTCAGTATTAACACCTAATTTAGGAATTTATTTTCATGATTTCATCTTTTTATGATTTTTTGTGTCATTATTAACCCGTAAGAATTAATAATTTTTCAATCGGAGATGTCTCATGAACATTCTTATTAAAGAAACAGGTGAACTTCGCTCTCTTTCGTTCATTGATTGGCACGACGGTCAGGAATACACAGAACAACTGATCTCAGCCTCCGGAGAAGATTGCAACTTCCTCTTTGATCAAGACGGTGAAGTTTTTATGACTGATGCACCCACTTTCAGTAAGTGGAACTCATTCTTTAGAAGTCATAGCGATATCGAATCTGCTTGCTCTGCCCTCGGACTGAAACCGATATCTAAAGCAGAATACGACCCCTTCGTACACCTCTAAAATCTTTATCAGCTGTCTCTCAAGGTTGGGCTCAGGTCCAACCTTTTTTCATTTCTCAAATAAGGTAACTAGCTACTTCTGAAACCTGTCTAAAGCGCCAAGCCTTCCATTCTATATGTACAATCGAAGGTCGCTAAAAATTTCTATTTTGAAGAAAAATCCTTTTAAATCTTGAGGTTACGTTAACAAATGGGCATTGAAATTGATCTCGAGCGCGATTCATTATTAGAGGAAGTTTCGCGCAAACGCCTTCGTGAAAGTTACATGAAGGAAGAAGAGCAGAGCCCGCAGGAACGCTTCGCAACGGTAGCAGAAACATTCGCAAGTAATCCTGCTCATGCTCAGCGTATTTACGATTACGCCTCCAAACATTGGCTCTCTTTCTCGACTCCTATCCTTTCTTTCGGCAGAAGCAAGAAGGGACTTCCTATCAGCTGCTTTGAAGTTTATATGCAGGATACTGCGGAAGGTCTTGTAAATACGCTTTCCGAAGTCAACTGGCTTTCTATGTTAGGCGGCGGCGTCGGCATCCATGTAGATATTAGAAGTGCAGACGATAAATCCGTCGGAGTAATGCCTCACTTAAAAATCTACGATGCAGCTTGTCTGGCCTATCGTCAGGGTAGAACTCGCCGCGGATCTTACGCTGCCTTTTTAGATGTCGATCATCCAGACATTATTCAGTTTTTAGAAATGCGTAAGCCGACCGGGGACCAAAACTTAAGGACGCTCAATCTGCATCACGGCGTAAACATTTCCGACAAGTTCATGCGCTTAATCGAAAAGAGCATGGTTGACGCTGATGCGGACGATTCCTGGGAACTTCGCGATCCCCATTCTCACCGCGTGGTTGAAGTAGTATCAGCCAGAGATATCTGGCAGCGCATTCTTGAGCTCAGAATGCAGACCGGTGAGCCCTACATTGTTTTTATTGATGCAGCGAACCGCGCCCTTCCCTCCTGGCTCAGTGACAAGGGCTTAAAAATTCACGGCTCTAACCTTTGCACGGAAATCTTTTTACCGACAAGTGAAAAGAGAACGGCAGTTTGCTGCCTCTCCTCCCTGAACCTAGAATATTTTGATCATTGGAATACCAACGAACAATTAATTCCCGATGTCATGGAGTTCTTGGACAACGTTCTTCAATACTTTATTGATAACGCTCCGGACTCCGTTGAAAGAGCACGTTACTCTGCTCTGCGTGAGAGATCCATTGGTATCGGAGCTTTAGGCTTCCATGCATACCTGCAGTCAAAACGAATTCCGATTGAATCCGTTTTGGCAAAATCAATCAATTACCGCATGTTCTCTCATATTAAGGAAGAGTGCGCTCGCGGCGATGAGATTCTCTGCGAAAAACGCGGTCCGTGTCCGGATGCAAAAGACGCCGGCATTCCGCGACGCTTCTCCCATTGGAATGCTGTCGCACCGAATGCATCCTCCAGTTTGATCATGGGCGCAACATCACCTTCGATCGAACCGATCCGCGCAAATATTTATCGTCAGGACACGCTTTCCGGCGCTCATATTATTAAGAACAAGATGCTGATTCCTGTTCTTAAAGAATATGGTCTAAACACTGAAGAAGTATGGACAAGCATTACTGCTCACGACGGTTCTGTCCAGCATTTGGAAACTCTGCCTCAAGTAATTAGAGATGTCTTCAAAACCGCTCAGGAAATCGACCAGAGATGGCTCATCGACCTCGCAGCTGACCGTCAGGAATTTATCGATCAGGGGCAATCCTTGAATCTCTTCTTCCCGGCGGATGTTTCCATCGCCTATCTCCATGCCTGCCATTTCCTTGCTTGGAAAGTTGGTTTGAAGAGCCTTTACTACTGCCGAAGCGACAAGCTCCGTAAAGCAGATAAGTTAGGAGAGAAAGTAGAAAGACACCGTCTCGAGGAACAAATCAACATGCGGGAAGTTCTAGAAAACTCCAGCTGTCTTGCCTGTGAGGGATGAGAATGAAATCCAGTTTGACCAAAAGCCGTAATTACTACAAGCCCTTCTCCTATCCATGGGCATATGATGCATTCATGGCCAGTGAGCAGATGCACTGGCTGTGGACTGAAGTCCCGATGATTGAAGACATTAAGGACTGGAAAAATGTTTTGACCGACGGAGAAAGAGACTTCCTAACAAAGGTCTTCCGTTTCTTCACACAAGGCGACATTGACGTCAGCTCTGCTTACGTCAATACCTACCTGCCCTTTTTCCCCACGCCTGAAATTCGTATGATGCTCTCGAGCTTTGCGGCTCGTGAGGCTGTACACATTGCTGCCTATTCTCACTTAATCGAGACTATCGGTATGCCGGAAACCGTTTACAACGAGTTCCTGCAGTATGAAGCCATGGCAGAAAAGCACGATTTCTTCCACGGTCTCGCTGAAGATCAGCAAGAGAACATTGCTGTGAAAATGGCAGCCTTCTCTGCCTTTACAGAAGGCATGCAGCTGTTCTCAAGTTTTGTGATGCTTCTTAACTTCACAAGAAACGGAACCATGAAAGGCATGGGACAGATCATCGCCTGGTCCATCAATGATGAAACCCTGCATACGGAAAGCATGATTCGTTTATTCCGCGAATACATCATTGAGAATCCGGAATTGTGGACGGACTCCTTGAAGAAGCGCATTTATGACATTGCTGAAAAGATGATTGAGTTGGAAGACGCCTTCATCGATCTTGCCTTCGGCGTAAATGACATGAGCAAACAAAATCTCTCTCCTGCCGATGTAAAAGCCTACATTCGCTGGATCTGCGACCGCCGACTTGCTGCAATGGGCATGAAAGAGATTTTCAAAGTAAATGTCAATCCGCTCCCTTGGGTTGACTCCATGCTTGGCGTAACGCATACCAACTTCTTTGAGAATCGTGTTGTCGACTATGCCAAGGGTGCTTTGAGCGGCTCTTGGGGAGATGTTTGGGGCCAAGCAGGCACCAAATAATCCGACAGACAACAATCATTCCAATTGAATAGGAGGCCCACGAGGCCTCCTTTCTTTTTATGGACTTAAACCTTTGACTTTCCTAGCTCCTCCCAACAGAAGCAAGTTATTTGTTTTCCTATGTGTGAACATGTTCACACTCACAAAAATTGATCACAAAGCAATTAATTGCGCACCAAAATAAATCCTGGGATGCCAAACAACAATAAAAAGTTTGTTGTATAAAACATACAACAATTAGAAACATTTGAAAGACGTGCTCACCTTGCGCTCTCTGGATTGTTTCGTTAAGATGCACGTCCTGTCGCTGATGCACAATGCAGCAACGA
>ERZ791903.1701-NODE-1701-length-19425-cov-8.503098_pt1 | contig 19425 bp, 18 predicted proteins | sample MGYA00510148_ERZ791903 | MGnify/ENA primary metagenome ERZ791903 (study PRJEB30046, sample SAMN00792080) | human gut metagenome | study: EMG produced TPA metagenomics assembly of the A metagenome-wide association study of gut microbiota in type 2...
CCGCAGCCGCCGATAAAAATTGAAGCCGCCAGAAGGAGCACCGCCCCTGCCATGATTTTCTTCTTCATAAGTCCTCCTCTCTTCATTTGCCTTTCATTGTACACAGAATAACACAAAATGAGAATTCATGCTTTCTTTATTAAAGGGTGTCTTTCTTTTTATTAATATTTTATTTGTTAATTCTTTTATTTTATAAGAATTGCGAGTATAATACTTTTAGTAATTTCAATATGTACGCAGGAAAAGGTCCTTCGAAGGGCAATAGAGAAGCGCGGTGAGGAGATCCGGGAAGGTCTCCGATTCCGCCACGGTCCCGCCGCTGTGACGCTGAGCTGACCCCAAGAAGCCACTGGATGAATCCGGGAAGGCGGGGAAAGCGAGGAAGCGAAGTCAGAAGAACTGCCTTTTCATGCGTGAGATCCCGATGGGATGCGTCTCTCTGCGACCGACAGACGCGCATCCTGCCGGGCTATTTTCAAGCCCCTAAAAACAGGGAAACACAGGGAGGATTTTATGAAAAAGAAGTACATCGCAGCATCACTGGCCGCTCTTTGCGCAGCAGGAGGAGCCATGACCGTCCATGCAGAGGACATGCCGGTCTACACCTTGGACCAGGTCGTCGTCACGGCCAACCGTGAACCGGAAAAGGTCATCGATTCGAACGCCGACATTTCCGTCGTCACCGCCAAGGACATTGAAGCTAACCATTACAAATCCGTTGCCGATGCTGTGAAGCAGGTACCGGGCGTCGTTATCGCGACGAGAGGCTCTTCCAGCCAGACCTATTTCTCCGATCCGATTACAATCAACGGATCGACCAACGTCGTCGTCATGGTCGACGGCATGCGCGTCAACACGAACGGCCTCATGGGCACTCATTCGCAGCTGGGCATTCTGACCAATATGGATTCGGTCGATCATATTGAAGTCCTGAAGGGCTCTGCTTCCACGCTCTACGGCTCCGATGCTGCTGGCGGCGTCATCAACATCATCACGAAGAAACCGACGGACGGCGAAGTCCATACGACCCTCGACCTCTCCCGCGCAAGCTTTGACGGCGAGAAGTACGGCCTTTACAACGAAGGAAATAAGGACGGTTTCTTCTGGACCATCGAAGCAAATAAACAGATCCAGGGCAATTTCAAGGACGGCTGGGGACGCCATGTCATCAACCATCTCAATGCAGAATCCTTCGCAGGCAAGATCGGCTATGACCTGGGCAATGACTCTTCCGTCACATTATCCTATGAAAAATACAATGCCGACTACACCCGTCCTGACTATGGATCCAATGATCCGACAAAAGACTTTGGCAAGAAGGACAGTGACCGCATCGCACTCCAGTACAATGCGCGCATCAATGACCGCCTGACCAACCGCCTCTCCATGTACCAGAACCGTTATCATCTCCAGGATGACTACAATAATGCAGGCAGCTCTGGTACTACAGACCTCCGCCTCAAGACACGCGGTATTTCCGATCAGCTCACCTACACCATGGAAGGCCAGACCATCATCGGCGGCTTCGACCTCTACCAGGATTCCGTTCCTTACTATGCGGAAGTTGCCGGCATGCAGGGCAAGCATGCGACAAACCTTGGCTTCTACGTACAGGACAAGTGGGACATCAATGACCGCTGGAACGTCACCCCTGGCGTACGCGTCGAACACAATACGGACTACGGCACCCGCACCACACCGAGTCTTACCGTCGGCTACAAGATCAGCGACAACACGAACTACTATGCAAGCTACAAGAAGTTCTTCAACGCACCGAGCCTCATGCAGATTTACTATGATAATTATCATACTATACCTAACCCGGACCTCGATCCGGAAGAAGGCTACACCGTTGAGCTCGGCGCCAACCATATCTTCGACGATACCCTGTCCGGAAACATCAGCGTATACCGCCAGTTTGCCAAGAATCTCATCTCCTGGGGTTATTCCAGTAAGGGCACCCAATACCTCAATACAGGAAAGACCATCAATACCGGCGTGAACATGTCCCTCACGAAGAAATTCTCCGATCATCTCTCCGGCACCCTGGGCTACAGCTACTTCGATGGAGACATCAGAAACGATTCCCGCGTTTACATGCCGAAGCATGAACTGAATGTAGGCCTGAATTACACCGATAAGAAATTCGATGCATACATCAATGGCCGCGGCGTCATGGACCGCTATACATCCACAAAGAGCTCTTACGGAGTCAGTGAAAGCAAAACGATGAAGGATTACTCCAGCTTCTGGGTATGGGATATCGGCGCTGACTACAAGATCACCAAGGAAGCTGCCATCTATGCCCGCGTGAACAACGTCTTCGACCAGTTCTACACGAACATCGGCTCTTCCTCTCCCAGCTACGGTCCGTCCGGCACCTGGTTCGCAGCTCCTGGAAGAAACTACGAAGTCGGCATGCAGTACCGCTTCTAATCCCTTTCTAATTTCATTTCCTTAAAAAGGTCTTGCAATCCAAGTGGAAAAAGTATAAGATAGTTGGGATAAAATTTTACAGTCGCTTAGAAAACACGGAAGGAGGCTCTTCAGATCACACTGAAGGCCTCCTTTTTTCTGAGCCAGTATTCCTGACGGAGGGATCTATTCATGGAAAAACACATCATAGAAGTAGATGAGAGACTGCCTCTGCTTCCTACCATTCCACTCAGCCTGCAGCACCTATTTGCCATGTTCGGTTCGACCGTCCTCGTCCCGTTCCTCTTGAACGTCGACCCCGCGACCTGCCTTTTCATGAACGGCATCGGCACACTGATTTACCTCACCATCTGCAAATGGAGACTTCCGGCTTACCTCGGCTCCTCCTTCGCTTTCATTTCGCCAGTCCTCGCCGTCACCTCGACCGCAGGCATGTCCTACGCAGACGCGCAGGGAGGCTTCATCGCCTTCGGCCTGTGCTTCATGCTCCTCGCCTTCATCGTCAAGAAAGCAGGCGTCGAATGGATAGACGTCCTCTTCCCTCCGGCAGCCATGGGCTCCATCGTAGCCATCATCGGCCTTGAACTCGCCCCGCTTGCCATGAGCATGTCCGGCTTCATCGGAGACCCTCAGGGCATGAGCGCAAGTACAGCCATCATTATTTCCATGTTCACCCTGATCGTCACCATCCTCGCTACCGTCCTTGGCCGCGGATTCATCGCCATCATCCCGATCCTGATTGGCGTCATTGCCGGCTACCTCCTCTCGATCGCCATGGGCGTCGTTGACTTCACCCACATCGAAGAAGTCGCATGGTTCGCACCGCCGACCTTCTATGCGCCGGCCTTCAACTTCTCCGCCATCATGATGATCCTCCCGGCCATCTTCGTCGTATTCGCCGAACACCTGGGCCACCTCTTTGTCACCAGCGACATCGTAGGCCGAGACCTCATCAAAGACCCGGGTCTTCACAGATCCCTCTTCGCAGACGGCCTCTCCAACATGATCTCCGGCTTCGTCGGCTCCACCCCGAACACCACCTACGGTGAAAACATGGGCGTCATGGCCATGACCGGCGTCTACAGCACCTGGGTCATCGGAGGCGCAGCCGTCTTCGCCATCATCTTCTCCTTTATCGGAAAAATAGCAGCCATCATCCACGCCATCCCCACCCCCGTCATGGGCGGCGTCTGCATCCTCCTCTTCGGCTTCATCGCAGCATCCGGCATCCGCATGCTCATCGAAAAGAAAGTCGACTACACCAAATCCAGAAACCTCATCCTGACAGCAGTCACCATGATCAGCGGCCTCTCCGGCGCCACCGTAGGCATCGGACCCATCCAGCTCAAAGGCATGGGCCTCGCCACCGTAGTAGCCATGATCGTCTCCCTCTGCTTCCTCTTCTTCGACAAAACACACATGTCCAACGAAAACTAACCCGTCATCTCCCAGACCCGCTGTGATATAATTAAATAGACATCGTGATTGACCGGGAGAGCCCCTTTGCTGCCAAGCAGAGGGGTTTTCTCGTGGGAGAAATGGGCAAGCGAAGCGAGGTTTGCTTGTTTTCCATCAGCCAGAGGCTGGTTTAAGGGAGTTAACCTTGCTCCGAAGGAGAAGGTCCTGGCGGAGCCAGGGAATGAGATGCAGTTCCCGCGATTCCATCGCGGTTGTAAGGTGTTTTCGAGCGTAGCGAGGTTGTACTGTTTTAAACTCGCCTTCCCAGACGGGGAAGGCGCCCAGCCTCGATACTGATGCCGGGCGGATAGGGTTGATTATTCATCGGTTTTTAAAATCTAAAAAGGTTCCTACGAGCGCAGCGAGGTTGTATGGTTTTTTATCGAGCAACGCGAGGTTTAAGGGTGTTAACCTTGCTCCGAAAGGAGAAGGTGGCGCCGAAGGCGACGAATGAGATGTAGTTCCCCGCGATTCCATCGCGGTTGTAAGGTGTTTTCGAGCGCAGCGAGGTTGTATGGTTTTAAACTCGCCTTCCCAGACGGGGAAGGCGTCCGCCCCAATTACTGATGCCGGACGGATAGGGTTGATTATTCATTGATCTTTATAAAAGGTTCCACGAGCGCAGCGAGGTTGTACGGTTTTCTCATTTCCCTCGAACCCCGCTCGGTCGTATTGTTTTCCCTTGTCTCCCGATTTTCTCCCTCCCACAAAAAAGGAGCTGCAGAAATGATTCCACATTTCTGCAGCTCCTTCTATATTGTTCTCCTAAATCCCCTCATCCATACAATACTTCTATTTCATGCTCAGCCTCAGAAATAGTTTGTCCGTCAAAAACCCGTGCTTTTTCAAAGGCAGAGACGCATTCGTCCCTGAATGCAGACGTCATGGTAAACAGTATCGAATCAGTATCAATATTACATAACTCCAATGTATACTGATCCCTTGTGAGATATCCGGAAATCATGTATCTCTCTCCCCTGAACATGAACTCCATCTCAGGATTATAGGCCAAATCATCCATAAATTCTGTAAAAGTCTTTCCGGTCATTTCTTGATTCTCCTATAATATCCAGCTTCCGCCACTCTATTCCTCTTCGCCATCACTTCTCCGGCTTTTTAGCCACATCCCACGGTTCTGCCTCAAGAATCGATCCACTCAATATCCTGTTCTACTTCCAAAATTGTTTTTCCATCAAACAGTGGAGCCTTCAGAAGATCCTGCACGCCTTCATCAATCGTCGCGCCGTCATGATTCCAGAGATCATTGTCATCTGGAGGATTGCATGCATACAGTTCCATATGGACCGTATGATCATTTGGCATATACCCTTGATACCAGTATGTTATGCCCTTGTAGATAAATGCTGTGTTCTGGCAGGTATAAAGGTACTCCACGAAATCCTCGACCGTTCCGCCCTTCATATATTTCCCCCCTTTAAAATACGTATTTTATATTTCCGCTCTAAAAATTCTCTTACCATTATTATATAACAGAACCGGCACCTATACAGGAAATAGGAAGGTGTTCCTCCCCCTCCCTTTCTCTATTTCGAAATTTCATGATACAATATAAGAAAGAAGTTCTGTAAGGGAGGCGGGAGCATGCAGCAAGATACCGGAATCGATCCGGACAGCCTGAGAGTGCTGTCCATGTTATCCGAAAAACAGCGCGACTGCGCTTTGACACTTTATGCGAACCGGGAGAAAAAGAAGTCTCTCGCCTACGTCTTCTGGATCGTTGGCGCCGTCTACTACTTCTACCTCGACCGCCCCGCGCGGAATACCGTCCTCTGGATCCTCTGGTTCGTCATCGTCGGCTTCGTCTGGTGGATCGTCGACCTCTTCCACATCGGCCGCATGGTCGAAGAACGGAACAAAGAAGTCATCGAAGAATGCATGCGTGAAGCCGTCCGCATCTACCCCGACCCCGTAAGCATGAGCCCGGAGAACGTCGTTACCATAGACAACGAAGTCTAAAGGAGAATTACCATGGACTTAACAGAAGAAATCGCAAAAATGAATTTCTATAAAACCTTCGAACCATACATCGACCCATCCGTCACCATGGAACAGCGGATGAAAGGCGACATCAGACTCAGAGAAGGCGCACCCGAAGAAGCCAAACAGGCCCTCGCCAAATGGATCGCCATGAAAATGAAGAGCCGCCTCTTCTAAAGGAGAAACTATGACGAGAGGAAACATCCTGACCGAAGAAGAAATAGCGCGCCTCGCCGCCCTCCCCGAGAAACAAAGGGACTACGCCGTGAAGATTTATGCTGCCCGCGAAAAGAAAAAATCCACCGCCTACATCCTCTGGCTCTTCTTCGCCCTCTACTACTTCTACCTCGGCCATCCCGTGAAAAACATCATCTTCTGGCTTCTCTGGAGCTGCCTCATAGGAGAAATCTGGTGGCTCATCGACCTCTTCCGCATCTCCGACATGGTCGACGAGACCAACGAAGAAATCCTCGGAACATGCATCGAAGAAGCCAAAGCCCTCTATCCATAACCCAAAGCAAAGAAAGTACCCGTTATGAGCAAAGAAACCATCAGCGAACAGGGCATAGCCCTCCTGAACGTCCTCACGCCCCGGCAGAAAGAATACGCCCTTACCCTCTACTCAGGAAGAGAAAAGAAGAAATCCACAGCCTACATCCTCTGGATCGTCTTCGCCGTCTATTACTTCTATCTCGGCCATCCTGTGAAGAACATCATCTTCTGGCTGCTATGGACCTGCTTTATCGGAGAAATCTGGTGGATCATCGACCTCTTCCGCATCTCCGGCATGGTAGACAGGAAGAATGAAGAAATCCTCCTCCAGTGCATCGCAGAAGCCCGGCAGCTCTATCCGGGAGTTACAGGAACCATGAAAGTTCAAATCATCAAACCCGACCAAACGCAAGAATAAACAAACGGAGGGAAGAATTGCCTTTGACCTTGCCCTGGAAGGAAAGGTGTAAACGGATACAGCGTTTCCCAGGCTGCAAGCCGGCTGTATGGTTTTTCATGTTTTACTTTTCCCTCGAGCGTAGCTCGGTCGTACGGTTTTAATTTAATTTCCCCCACCAAAAAGGACCGTCGAAATCCTCAATCATTTCGACAGTCCTTTTTCTGTTTTTTGTTTTGTTATTTCGGTTTTTCTCTTTCTATTTTTCTTTTTTTTTCCCTATCCTACATTCCTTTTTCCTTCAAGTACGCCTTCACCGCGCCGCTGGCGCCGATCCGGTCGCATCCGGCAGCAAGGAAGTCTTCCATTTCCTTCTTCGTATGGATTCCGCCTGCCGCTTTGATCTTCACATTCTTTCCAATGTGCTTTTTGAAAAGCGCAATATCCGAGAGATCCGCGCCTTTTGTCGAGAACCCGGTCGATGTCTTGATATAATCCGCCCCGCCCTTTGTGACGCATTCGCACGCAAGGATCTTCTCCTCTTCCGTCAAAAGGCAGGTCTCGATGATGACCTTCAGCACATGATCCCCGATCGCCTCTTTGACCGCCGCGATTTCGTCCGTGACGTACTCCGCATTCCCGTCTTTCAGCGCGCCGATGTGGAGGACGATGTCGATCTCATCCGCCCCGTCAAGGACCGCCTGCCTGGACTCGAAAACCTTCGCCGCCTTCGACATATTTCCCAGCGGGAACCCTGCGACAGCGCAGATCCGGAGTCCCGGATGACGTTCCCGAATTTCCTTTACAAACGATGACGGCACACAGACAGACGCCGTATGATACATCTCCGCTTCCTCACAGAGCTTCTCGATTTCCCCCTTCGTCGCCGTGGCCGCAAGGAGTGTATGGTCTACATGAGGCAGTATTTCTTCAAATGTCATGATGGCTCCTTATAATATGAAAATAGCATTTGTATGCTGATGAATTCTTTCTTATAGTATACATGAAATGAAATTTCTCTGCTCATGCATAAAAGCAGTCCTTTCCGTGCTATACTGTATAATGCTTCTAGTGAACTCAGAAACAGAAAGGTCTTTAAAATGATTTTTTTTCTAAAGAAACACAGAAAATATATAGCGGCAGCGGCGGCTTTGATGATATTGTCGCTGCCTGCGCTTTACTCTTCCGTCATGCCGACTGTCACTTCCTACCTCTCGCCGGCAGGGGACGCAGCTGTCCCGCGTGAGAAACCGTCCGCACTGAGGCCGGGTGACACGATTGGTATCGTTGCGCCCGGGACGCACGGCGGAATGACGGATTATAACCAGGCCATCCATTTCCTGGAAGAAATGGGATACAAAGTGAAACTGGCCTCCTCGGTTACTGACGATTACGGCTATCTCGCGGGGAGCGACGAAGAGCGAGCTGCAGATATCAATAACTTCTTCAAAGACGACTCCGTGAAAGCCATCGTCTGCCTCCGGGGCGGCTATGGCTCGGCCCGTCTTCTCTCGCTTCTCGATTATTCCATGATTGAAAAACATCCAAAGCTTTTCGTGGGTTTTTCCGACGTGACAGCGCTCCATGCAGCCCTCGGCGAAAAAAGCCATCTCGTCACCATCCACGGCCCCATGCTCAGCAATTTCAAAGGAGAAAACTTTACACCTTTCACGCTCTACAATTTTGAAAACGGGCTGACGGGAAGTTTGCCCACCGGGGAAATCCGCATGCCGCAGGGTACATCGCTCAAGACTGTCGTGCCCGGGAAAGCTAGCGGTCGCTTGATCGGAGGAAATCTGACCGTTGTCGTCTCTCTTTGCGGAACTCCTTATGAACTGGATGGCAAGGGCGACATTCTTGTTCTCGAAGATACAGGCGAAGACCCGTACCGCATCGACCGCCTGATGCAGCAGCTCTGGCAAAACGGCCTTCTCAAGAGAGTTTCTGCTATCGCATTCGGCGACTTCTACAGCCCAAGTCCCAAAAACGGGGAGTTTTCGACAGATCAAGTTCTCGACTACTATGCAAAACTGTCCGGCAAGCCTGTGATCCGCGGCCTCCCTATCGGGCATGGTGCAAACAATCTCTTCCTTCCGCTAGGCGTCAAAGCAACGATAGATACAAAAGAGGACGGCAGTGCGACACTGTCTATTGATGAGAATTATTTGAAACAATGAAAGTGAGAAATTATGAAACTGAAATTCCCCCTTCGTTACTACAGCTTCACGACAGTTCCCAAGGAATTTACGCCGAAATCCAGCCTTCCTGACGGCGGATTTATAGAACTCGGCGAAATCCTTGCTGGAATTTCATCAGCGCCGGCAGAGGTTTCAGCACTGACACCATATCTTTTCGTTCTCTTTGAGACGGAAAACGGCGCGGCTTCCTGGCAGTATTTAGATCTCGCGGGCGAAACAAAAAGAATACATTTCACAAACGAAGAAAGTTACGTCACATGCGAAAAAGTAACATTCGAAAATGGAGCCTACATGTACAGACTGGACGAAGTCTACCTGAAACGATAAAGAAAATGAATATAAAAACTGCGGAGATCATATATTTCTGCAGTTTTTTATTTACATGACTACATTTGTCATTCTATTTTTTATAATAAAGATAGTGATAAGCAAAAATTTCCTATTTTTCACGAGCGCAGCGAGGTTTAAGGGTGTTGACCTTCCCAGACGGGGAAGGCGAGTATTAGCGGCGCTCTGGGAAGGCAAGTGTTGGCGATGCTCTGGAAAGTCAGGACTCAGTACATCGCAGTTTCATTTCCACACAAAAAAGACGTGTCCATTTGCGGCACGTCTTTTTTTGTTTTCTTGTGTTCCCTGTCGTTCTGTTTTCCCCGGTTTTCCTTTACCTATCTATCTGCACGGTTCTCGTCAAATTATCGAGTGTCTCGTGTTTGTCCATGTCGTAGGTTTTGATGACGATTTTGTCTTTGTAGAGGTAGAGGGAGTTGGTCCAGATGGTCTTGCCGTCCCAGGTGGGGTTGTAGACATCGAGGATCTTTCCGTGGTAGTAGTTGATGTCGTTATCAAATGTGGGCTGGGTCGGCGGGGTGTGAGTGTGGCCGGAGACCCAGAGTTTGATCTGCGGGTTCAGAATGAGGATCTGGTCGATCTTGGCGGATGGCTGGGCGAAGCTTCTCGGGCTTCCCACTTTGTCGTTATAAGGGATCAGTGTCCCGGTCAGCGGGGCGTGGAAGAAGACGATGGTTGGTTTCTTCTTGTTGGCGTCGAGTGTCTTCTTGAACCATTCGAGTTCGTCCTTGGACATTTCTGTCGGAAGGTTTCCTGTCACGTCATCGGTCGAGAGGAAGATGAGGAGGTAGCCCATCATTTCCTTCGTGCTGTGCAGGGGGCCGAAGACCTTCTGGTAATTCTCGAGGTGCTGTTTCTTCACGCTTTCGCTGGCGGAGATGACGTCGCCTTTTTTTGTAAAGACATCCCGATAGAAGATTTCATGGTTGCCTGCGGTGAATACCTTCGGCTTGTTCAGGTTGTCGGTGAAGACTTTGACGGTGTTCATCTCGTCCATGGTGCCGGTAAGGGCGACCATATCGCCCGGGAATGCGACGAGGTCTACGTCGTCCCAGCCGTTGATTTCCTGAAGGCACTTCTGCTTGTTGTCGATTTTATACTGGCGGAGTTCCGGATCGTCCGTGCCTGTCTTTGTCGGGTAGTGGAGGTCGGAGATGACGACGATTCTCTCATAGTCTCGTCCGTCCGGTGCACTGCTTGCGACTTTGCCGCTCGTGGCGGAGCCAGAGCAGCCGGAAATGGTCATGGCAAAGGCTGCGGCCGCCAGAAAGAGTCCTATTTTCTTATTCAATTTCACCCCTTCTTTCATAATTTTCTACGTCCTATATTTACCTCCATTATACAATTTAAGCTATGATTTAAGAAGACAGGCGCATGCCCGCCCCTCTGTTTTATGATTTTATGCCCTGCCCGAAGTGCCTCAAAATTTTTTATGGTGCGGCTTAATCTGTAAGAAATCGGAAAAATTTTCAAAAATCACTTGCGCGTTTCCGGATTTCCTGTATAATACAGACAACATATTTCCAAAGAAAAAGGTATTGACGGAAAAAAGTAGGATTACGGAGCCTCTCAGAGAGCCGGTGGATGGTGAAAACCGGCAGGTGAAGCAGTGTGAAGTTCTTTCCCGAACCGCAGAGCTGAAATTTCAGTAGGTTTTGCCGGAAGCCCCCGTTAGCTGGCGTTCAAGTTGATCCGTATGTGCAGGGTGGTCCCTCGAAATTTTCGAGCCTTGGAATTGCTCTTTTTTATTTATACGGGTAAGCAGGGTGGTACCGCGATCTCATCGTCCCTATTAGGGGCGATATTTTTTTGGAAATTTTAATTCAAGGAGGCCCGCTATGGAAAACTCACTCATTCAAATCCTCATCATCTGCGCCTACATTGGCGTGCTCTTCCTGATCAGTGCGTACGTGAAGTACCGTTCTTCCGGTTCGGTCGAAAACTACGTGCTCGCGGGAAGAAAGCTGACGACTCCGCTCGTCATGGTTTCCGTGGTCGGCCTGGCTGTCGGCGGCGCGTCTACAATCGGCGTGGCTGAGCAGGCGTACACGAAGGGCCTCTCGGCCGGCTGGTACACCGCTGCCTGGGGCATCGGCGCCATTGTCATGGGCCTCACGGTCGCTAAAAGGTACCGCCGTATGAACATCACGACCGTGCCGGAACTCTTGGAAAGATACTATGGAAGAAACAGCATGATCGCAGGGATTGCCTGCCAGATCCTCGTCCAACTCGTCATCATGAGCCTCCAGTTCGTCGCTGGCGGCGCCATCCTCTCGGCTCTCCTTCCTGATTTCTTCACGCCTCTTACCGGCATGCTGATAAGCGCCGTCGTCTTCATCGGCATCACCCTGATCGGCGGCATGTGGTCCGCCAGCCAGTCGAACCTCCTGAACGTCACCCTCCAGTACATCGGCATCACCGTCGCTTCCTGGATCATCGTCCAGCTGGCCGGCGGCATGGCGAACGTCGCCCTTCACATGCCCTCCATCCACTCCCTCGACTTCATCAGCGGCGTGGGCGGAATGACCATCACCACCTGGATCGTCGTCCTCATTACCGTGAACCTCTCCCTCCAGGCCATCATCCAGATTTCCCTCGGTGCCAAAGACGTCCGCACCGCACAGAAAGGCTTCATCATCGGCGGCCTCATTATGCTCCCCGTCGGCTTCCTCTCCGCGCTCCTGGGCGTCATCGCCGCTGAAATGTACCCGGATATCAACGCAGCCACCGCCCTTCCGCGCCTCATCATGACGCTCAATCCATGGATCGCAGGCATCACCCTCGCCTCCCTCTGGGCCGCCGACGTCAGCACCGCATGCAACCTGCTCCTCTCCGCCGCCACCCTCTACTCCCACGACATCCATAAACGCTTCGTCGATCCATCCATGACGGAAAGGAAATACATGAAAATCACCCGCCTCTCCGTCCTTGCCCTGGGTCTTCTGACCCTCGGCTTCGCCCTCACCATCAGCGGCATCATCTCCACCCTCATGGCCGGCCTCTCCCTCATGACCGCCTTCGCCGTCATCGTCCTCATGACCATGTACGCCCCGCGGCTCTGCTCCAGAAGCGCCGCCCTCTACACCCTCCTTGCCTCCATCGCCGTCCTCGTCCTCTGGATGCTCGTCCCCGCCGTCCGCATCCTCCCCCACGTCATCTACGCCGAATGGATTGTCTGCGCCCTCACCTTCGGAGGAGTCAGCCTCATAGAAAGAAAACCCATCCGCGACTACGAAACACCAGTAGAAATACCGGCCGCTGCGGAAGAAGCATAAAGAAATCCAAAAGGACCGTGCCAAGTATAATCACAAGGCATGGTCCTTTTTTCGTAATATATGCACACGCTTACTCAGAATCTCCTGCTAATCGTCGCGGAGTAGGTGAAGCCTTTTTTCTTGCCGGTCCATCCTCTGACGCGGAGGTCCAGGCCCCATGGATCTTCTTCGGTGACCTTGGTCTGCCAGCCGAGTTCGAGGAAAGCGCTCGAGCCTTTCAGGCTGGAGGACGGGGTGCTGTAGTCGCCGTGCTATGCTTTGGCTTTGCCTGCGGATTCGTAGTCCCAGGCGATGCCTGCGTAGTAGGATTTGCTTTCATTTTTATTCTTTGTCCAGCGAAGGCCGAGTCTGGTGCGGAAGGAGTCTACGCTGTCCAGTTCATATGTGGTATTGCCAAGGTCATTCTTGATCAGGATGGTATCGCTGCCCAGGCGGGCCCAGTACAGTTTGCCATAGAGGTCGTATTCGTTCGTATCGCGGACGTATGTCTTTCCAAGGCCGAGGTGCGCTGCGATGTAGTTGGAATCGGTGTCGTACCTGATGTGATTGCCGGAAACGGTGCCGTGGAGATCGCCGTCGAGGTGACCGGTGCGGATCATGCCTTCGTAATGGAAGCCGTCGTCTTTATCCCGGCGGATGAGGATGCCGCCGCCGATATAGTGCTGGTCTCCGTCGGAGCGGGCGTCTTCATAGTGGACGGTGTAGTTTCCATCCCCGTATTCAAAGAACGGCATGATGGTATCGATATAATCCTCATGATATGACCGTTTCACGAAGCCCACTTCGCCGTTGAATCCGTTCGAATCGACTTCAGAACCTGTATCATAGCGCAGGTTGTGGCCGCCGAGGACGACGTAAGGGATGAATTTCGCCTTGATGGAGTGGTCTTCGATCCAGCCTGCCTCGTGCGCAGCAAGGGCGCTTTCGAAGCCTTCATTGACCGCCAGATCGCTGCCTTCGCTGATAAGCGTCGTGCCGGATTCCCTTTCGTCCGGTATGACTTTCGTCCCCGGGTCCGTGGTGATCGGACTGTCGCCCGGGACATAGAGGACGATGGTATTCGCATCCTGTTTCTTGATTCCAACGGTCCTCTGCAGAAGGTTGACGTCCGTCACCTGGTCCTTGCCGTCCATCATGCCGTAAGTCGTTCCTTCCGTCAGGATCGGACTTTCCGTCGTATGGATCAGGTTGATGACCTCACTGGGGTTAAGCTGAGTCGTATCTTCGACAGCCGCCCTGATGGCCGCGCCGGAAACGTCTGCTGCGTCCGTGACTTCGAGCATCGTTTCCCCGGCCGTCGTACCGGCGGGTACGTAGAAATTGAGTGTCTGGAAATATTTCAGATTCTTCACGGTGACATCTTTGACGTAGAAATTGAGGCTGTTGCCGCTGCTTTCTGTCGTGCTGTATCCGCCGTAGAGGCTGGCAGCAGGCGCAATCGTGCCGCCCTTAATTGTGACGGTATTATCCAGCGCGCTTCCGTTTGCCGCGTAGCCGCCATAAATATCGTCATTGACCGAGCCTGCGTTCAGCGTGACGCTGTTTCCTTCAGCATTACCCGTCCCCATGACGGAACCGCCGTATGTCTTGCCGGCCACAGTACCGCCGTTCAGGGTGACTTCATTTCCTTCAGCCGTTCCTGTCATGGATGCCTGGATCTGCGCGAGCTGGGTCTGGATGGCAGCCACGCGCGCCTTCTTATCCTCATCACTCAGATTCGTATTGCTGTTAATTTTTTCGATGGCCTCTTCCGCCGACTCCAGCAGCGCCGGGTCGATCTGCTGGATGCCGCCGTACACATTGCCGTCTGCCTAGGCGTTATACTGGATGGTGATAATATTTTTTGAAATAGTACCCATGTAGACATCGCCGCCTGCGGCATCGCCCTTGACCTCGCTATTTTCCTTGATGGTCAGCGAGTTGCCCGAAGCCTCTCCCCTTGCCGAGGATCCGCCTGTTGCATTTCCTTCCAGTACACTCGTGCCGGAGAGTACGGCTTCATTTCCATCTGCGCCTTCCTGGGCATAGCCGCCATACGCATCAGATCTTGCCGTGCCCGCGCTGAAGGTCAGCTTGTTCTCATTCGCCGTGCCTGTGTTGGAGTAACCGCCAAACAAGCTGCCTTCCACACGGCCGCCTGCAACGGTCAGCGTATTCTCCAGAGCGTCCGCCGAATCCGTAAAACCGCTGTATACATTGCCCGATACAGTGCCGCCGGTGATTTCCACATAGTTATTGAGAGTCTCTCCGCCATTATTGCTGCCGCCGCCCGTCAGATCGCCGCCTACCGAGCCTCCGCTCATGAAGACCTGATTGCGCTCGACCGTTTCGGACGATATGAAACCGCCCTGATACCCGGCGAAGGCCGACCCTGCGATTTCCGCACTATCCTGAATGTACAGGATATTCCCTGCTGCCGCTCCGATGTTGGTAAAGCCGGCATAGACGGAATTGGTATCGCTGCTTCCTGCCTGGCCCGTCCCCTTGATGACTGCCTGGTTATCCAGTACGTCGCCGTACGCCGTATAAACGCCGTACACCGTATTCTCGTTTACATTTCCTCCGGTCACATTGACTTTATTTCCGGAAATAAGGCTTCCTGCCCGGGTATAGCCGCCCATGATCTCGCCATGAATATCCGCATCATCCTCGATGTTTACGATATTCCCGGAAGCGTTTCCATCAATCGTATAGCCGCCATAGACCGCGTTGCTCTTACCGGTCACGGCCGCGCTGCCTTTGATCGTCACGACGTTGTCATTGGCATTTCCTTCCCCTGTCTCACCGCTGAAAACACTATAGACCGTGCCCCCGCTCATGGTGACCTGATTGGACAAAACATCACCGGTACCGTCGCCAACTCCATTGATCCCGACAGCGACCCCGCCTTCTACAGTGCCTTCGACCGTGCCGCTTTCTATATACACCGTATTATGCACGGCTGCGCCGCCGCCTTCCGACTCAGCCACACCGCCGCCCACAATGTCCGACGGTCCTAAAAGACCGTCTTCATCCAGCCGGATCGTCAGCGTATTCCACTCGGCATTCCCCCAGCGCGACCAGCCTCCTGCAGACGCCCCCAACACCTTCGCCGGGCCGGAAAGAGTCAGCGCATTTTGAAGCGCACTCGCCCCTTCCTCTATCGTATAGCCCCCATACGCATTCGCCTGCGTGCCAGAAGAAACTGTCACCGACAGATTCTTCACATCTGCAGCAAAAACAGGCGCCATCGCCCCGCCGAGCAGCAATGCCGCCATAATCGATAACCGTAATAAAGCATCCCGTCTCCCCATGATGATCCCCACCCCTTGAAGACAAATAAACACTTTCTTACTATTCCCTATCTAAAATATAACATGGAAGATGGTCGATTTAAATTATCCGAAAGTATACTTTTAGGCAGATTTTATGGGACTTTACGACAATTTTGAGAGACTTTGTGCAGGATACTTTTGAATCAGGAAATCCGAAAAAACAGTGCTTTCCAATTGCACCTTTACAACCGCAGCCGAGGGCGAGATGGAAAGAAGAAAACCGGGGAAAGTGGCGCGCATGCGCTGAAAACATCATCTCCTCGAGCGCAGCAAGGTCGTCCTGTCTTCACTCTTCCACTTACCCATCTGCCCCCAACCGCCATAAAATTTTCCTTTTATTTCATCGAATAATTTACATTTTTTTATGGCTTATTTCCTTTTGATACAAAGGAATCTCATTTATAATAAAGATAGGATAAAGTGTTTTATACTTTCTTTATATATCCGGCTGGTTTTAGCGTGCGCTGCTTTTGCGCACTGGTCATAGAAAGAAGGCGAGTAAAATGGACGCGGTCTGGAATTTCTTTGGCGACTGGAACGTGGATTTCTGCCTTGCCTCGATTCCGATCCTCCTTCTTTTCCTTCATTTCTATATGAAGAACCGCGAAATCCCGCTGAAAGATACCCTCTATTTCAGGGACACGATGGTCATGACCCTCGTCACCATCCTCTTTGGCATCGTGGGAGCTGCCGTCTGCGCGCACTGGAAGCAGGTGCCCTACTGGCTGATCTAACTTTTCAACGTCCTTTACTACATAGGCTCCCTCCTGACCGCTTTCTGCGCCTTCCGCTACACAATGGAAACGCTCCACATGGCTGACCGGATCGACAAGAAATGGTTCACGCTCTCCGCCATCCCCGTCGCGGTGATGGCCATCGTCGTCATCACTACACCATGGCATGCGTGCTTCTTCACCATCGACCCTGACCTCGGCGTCCTCCAGGGACCCCTCTATGTGCCTTTCTATGGATTCTTTCTCTTCTACCTCGTCTTCTGCTTCATCGCAGCGGCTACATCGGAAATCAAGGAAAACAAAGAACAGATCGACGGCCTCCTCCTCTCCGGCGCCCTGATTGCCGCCGGCACCATCCTCGAAGCCATCGACTGGCAGACTCTTTTCCTGCCCTTCTTCATCACACTCGGCGTTTCCTGTATTTACATCACCGTCAGGAACCCGGACCTCTTCAAGGACAAGAAAACCGGCCTCCTCTCCAGTGCTGCCTTCAATCTCCTCATGAAAGAGCCGCTGAGACACCATCAGGCCTGCGGCTTCGGATTTGCCATCCGCAGCTACAACCAGTGCCGCGTCTCCTATGGAAGCGCCGTCGTCGACCGCTACCTTTCCCATTTCGGCGAATACATCAGGAACGAATTTCCGAAGAAATACTGCTTCTATCTCGATAACGACCATTTCCTCATCGTTTCCCCGGGCTTCATGGACATTCATGCGGACATTGCCAAAATCCATCAGCAATTCAAGGACCCATGGATCAGGGAAGGCGAATCCGCCTCCTTTGACATCGGCTGCTGCTACATCGACAACCGCCTCAACTACTCTAGCCCTGCCGAACTCCGCGAATCTCTGGAGCTTGCCTTCAACGACATCGACACCCTCGAGCACAAGGACATCGTCGTCGACGAGAAATACAAACAGCGCGCCGAGCGCCAGACCCACATCCGCAAAATCCTCCGCAAAGCCATCGAAACCGACTCCATCGAAATCTTCCTTTAGCCGCTCATGGATGCCAAGACAGAAGAACTCACCGGTGCAGAAGCCCTCGCGCGCCTCCGTGACGACGACGGCACTATCATACCGCCGGGTGATTTTATCGAGCTCTCCAACTCCATCGGCGTCATCAACGCCCTCGACGATCAGGTCTTTGATAAGACCTGCCAGTTCATCAGCGCAGGCGGCCTTACCCGCTGCAACATGAACTGGATCCACGTCAACCTCGCTCCCACCCAATGTCTGAACCTCGACCTTGCCGACCACCTGAACGAAATCCGCCGCAGATACTTCATCCCCTTCTTCACCATCCGCCTCGAACTCATCGAAGACGGAGCGCTCAACCCGAACGGGAAAAAGCAGATCAACCTCCTCAAGGGAATGGGCTTCGACATCGTCCTCGACGACTACGGCACCGGCTACTCCAACGCCAGCCGCATGAAAGACCTCCCCTTCAGCGAGATCAAGATCGACATCTCCCTCGTCAAAGACTACTGCAGCCATCCCGACCCCTACCTTCCGAACCTCGTCTCCACCATGCATGCCCTGGGCCTCATGATCACCGCCGAAGGCATAGAAACAAAAGAAATGGCCGACAAGATGAAAGCCCTCGGCGTCGACCACCTTCAGGGCTACTACTACTCCAAGCACCTCAGCATCCCCGACTTCCTCCAGAAATACAGCAAATAGCCCCCTCCAAGGACATGACTTCTTCCCTATCTTATGAGTCATGTCCTTTTTTATTGGGGGAAATTGGAAAAATGGAAAGCATTTAAAACCGGAAAACCAGACTAACGTCTGTCCGAAATGCAACTCATCCGCCCGACATCAGAATTTGAGGTCGGGCACCTTCCCTTCCAGGGCAAGGTCAAATGCAAAACCATACAACCTCGCTATCGCTCAAGAACTGCACTCCTTTCACCAGCGTCAGTATAAGGATAGGCTGGATCCACCCCGATGGGCAGTTTTTTCGATTCTGATGGATATCATCGAACGAGCACTTTATAGTTTATATTTACAGTGAACTCATTTAAATCGCCATTGATAGTAGCCGCGCTCGCCGGTACGGAAGGTTTTGACCTGCCCCAGCGGGGAAGGCGTCTGGCTTATCTTTTAACTGTTGCCAGAGAAAGGGGTGCAGTATTCATTGGTTTTTAAAATATGAAAAGGTTCTGCGAGCGTCAGCTCGGTCGTATGGTGTTTTGCGAAGCTGGCTTGTTTTCCAATTTCGTTCTGTTTTCCCCTCGAGCACCCCGTCTCCTCCCCTCCCCATTTCCTCATGTTAAGCGCGGCGAAGTTGAGGGGGAATCAATCTCTTTTAATGCAGGATTTCCTCATATATCATCGACTCGTTTTCTTGAAGCGCGATTTCCTTCGATGAAAACGAGTCTTTTCTTTTTATCTTCAGGCTGTCTCGTCTTTCTCGGGCAAGCTTTTCCCTTTCCCCTTTGATTGGCAGTCTTTATGTCCTTGCATTTTCTTCACTGTATTTGCAAATGCTTATAATCTATAATAGGTATAGAATATGTATTTTATATAATTTTGATATAACTCCTTCATAGGTTCCGCCTTACAAGCTCTTGTTTTGAAAGAAGGTGAAGGACATGGATGCCATCTGGAAATTCTTCGGCGAGTGGGATGTCGATTTCTGCCTTGCCTCGCTGCCAGTGCTTCTTCTGTTCCTGCACTTCTATACAAGAAAGCTTCAGGTTCCTCTGAAGGATATTATTTGGCTCTTCACGGAAATTTGGGGGATGAATAATTTTTAGGTAAAGAATGGAA
>ERZ791903.1724-NODE-1724-length-19199-cov-14.976546_pt1 | contig 19199 bp, 23 predicted proteins | sample MGYA00510148_ERZ791903 | MGnify/ENA primary metagenome ERZ791903 (study PRJEB30046, sample SAMN00792080) | human gut metagenome | study: EMG produced TPA metagenomics assembly of the A metagenome-wide association study of gut microbiota in type 2...
CCATTGCCGCCCCCCAAATGGAACTGTTGACAGGAGAAGAAGTGATAGGGCAAGTCCCAGTGGTGCAACCTACATACCGCCAATACAAATATCCTCCTACCATTCCTGCCACAATACCAAGCAATGTCCATCCATACCTTTTTATAAACTCTTTTTTCATACTCTTCTTCATAATTAAAACCGGACTCTGTTATGTTATCTCCTTTAATTATTTCCTCAGGAAACTTTTTCCAAATATATTCCATACTTTCCTATATAACAAATTTCCTTAGGAAAATATTTAAATAATAACTTTCCTTCACGATTCGGCACCTACATTTACACAATATTCAGCAACACAAAAGGTCAAATCATTATACAACAACTATTTCCCGGCCCAAGACAGCACCACAGGACTCTCTACACGCACTCCGTATTCAGCCGCTTTTTCCAGTATATTCCTCGCCAACTCAGGCTTCTGATCATCACTAGCATAACGGAAATAGGCTTCCGCCGCCCGCACATGTGCCGCATCGGGCATCGGGAAAGCACGCTCTTCAGGAATTCCGAAATCAGAACTGCTCAGTTCTCTACGCTCTTCGGCATCCAACCGGTCTGATTCTACTGGTTTCATAAACTATAAGGTTTTAAAGTGAATAATCTTCATAAGAAAACAGAATGAATGGAATAAAGATGGCAGGAAAGTGTTAATCTATCACATTTTTCACGGATTACTTAAAATAAGAAAACTATTAATGCTGTTATTTCCAATGATTTATTATTTTTGTACCCACCTAGATAAACACAATGACCATGAAAAACAAACTATATTTTATTATAGTAGCCACGCTGCTGTGTCCAACATCGCTATATGCACAATCCGGCACTGACAAACGATCCGTTCTATCCTTTCAGACAGGTCCTACCCTCTACACCGGAAAGCTGATAGGAATAGCAGGATATTCCTCGAATTTGCGCAACGGCATAGGTTGGTCAGGAAGTTATACTTACCTGGTAGGAAACAAGCCTGCCATTAGAGCCGGATTCGGAATACTTTATCAAGGCAGCCGGTATACAGGCAACACGACAAATACCACAGACAAGATTCAAACACACTATTTTGCTCCACAGTTCTCCCTGCATTGGCTGAAACAACAATTCGATTGGTATTTTACTACCGGAACCGGATACCAGTTATATAAAGACGACAGTATGGTATATGATAAACCACGAAAAGTATCCATGAACAAATGGGCGGCAAACTTTGGAGTAGGCGGAGAATACCACCTTTTCACCCATTGGGGGATCAGTGCAAGGATAAGCTATATCCTGGCGTATTCCGGTGAATATTCCGTCCGCTACCATCATAAAGAATGGATGGTACAACCACATTATCCGATGAACGGTTCGGATGACATTTCTCAATTATCTTTCTCGGCAGGTATTAACTATCACTTTTAAAAAATTCAGACCATGATTAAATATCTTAGTACAATAGTATTAACTGTCGCGTTATGCTGTGCCTGCGATGGAGAAGACTTTTCAGCAGATCCTACTCTCATGCCACCTGCCACTCAGACAGGCGCCAATACCTTTGGCTGTCTGATAGACGGCTGGGTATATACAGGACAACGCTATGGACCGGACCATAAAGCATCCTACTATCCTGCTTATAATGAAGATGAAAAAGCAACAGTCCATGTATACGTTTGGGTAGATGACAATACGTCTATTTCTTTCAATATCATTGACCCGAAAGAAAAAAATATCACCGTTTACAGTGATATTGAAAAGATGGATAATGACCAGACTATCTATACCGACGCCGTATTCAAAGATGGTAATAAACAAGAAGAAAGACTGGAAGACGGCATTGTCAATATTACCCGCTTTGATTTGAACAACAGAATAATCAGCGGAACTTTTGAAGGAAGAAGAGTGACAGAAGGGCGTTTTGATTTAACATTCTAACATATACCCGTTGACAACTTAAACTCAGCTTGCCAACGGGTAAATTAATCTCTTTCTTATTTTATCTTATCATACTGATCATTCGCACTAATCTCCGTGTATTTAGGCGCATCAATCATTTCCACCAAAGCGCGTAACACAGGCCCTTCACCCATCGGATCATTTTCCTGAGTGGGACGATTATAATAAAATACGGTGGAAGGCATAATACCTGTACCGACACAAATAGCCGTCACATCACCATTCTCTGAAATTTTTGACAACATTCCTTTGAATCCCTGCCATGCTACATAAATGAAATCCGGATGCAACCATCCTTCCTTCACACCTTTAGCTATGCCAAATACAAACATAGAACTACCGGTAATTTCTTCATAAGAATCTTCTTTATCCAACAACTGATGCCACAAACCGTTTTTCCCTTGATACCGCGCTACCCCACTAGCCTGCATCTGGAAATTCTTTATCACATCCTCACGCATAGGATGATTTTCCGGCATTCTTGCCAACAGATCGGCTGTCGCCATAAAAATCCATCCATTGGCCCGGGACCAATGCGCCACTCCATGTTCCTTATTATCCGTATGATAGCAATGATAATAAATCTGTTTTTCAGGACACCACAAATATCGTGTATAATTCAATATCTGATTGGCCGCATCATCAAAATACTTCTTTTCACCAGTAACCTCTCCCATTCGGGAAATAAAAGACACCGCCATAAACGCATCATCTGCCCAAATTGTATTTTCATGAGGCCATAAACGGGCTATAGTTCCATCGGCCAAACGAGGTTCTGAAACCATAATATGATGATTGGTTGTTTCAATATATTTTTGAAAAGCATCATCTGGATGACGCTGGTTCAAAGTTATCAAACTAGCCCCCATAGGACCGTTGTCATCCAAGCGCTTGTTTCTATAAATCATATGCCAAGTAAGACGGGGAACCGCCCTCCATCCTCCTTCACGGAAAGTTTTATCATACAGACGATGAAAATAAGACTGATTAGTCTTGTCAAAAATAAACTTCATATTTTTCAGCACATAATCCTCATATTTCCGGTTCTGTATTTTATCACCCAACTCCATCAAAGCCATATTCGTTACTCCGTTTGTATAATGCCAATTCAAATAGGTATTAAGGAACAAATAGACACCATTACAAATCGTTATAACAAATGGTTATACTTGTTCCATATTTCAAGTTGCTAAGATAACAAAAAAGGGAGTGTGGTTATGCTCCCTTTTTTTTAAAACCATTTTTCGCTTAATTCTTGATGAAGTGTGTATTATTTCTACTAGATATTCTGTGTCTTTTTCCTAATAATCAGAAAATTGATTCAATAAAAATATGGATTGTAATGATATAAAACTAAACTTAATCTAAATAATACTAAGTCCTATTTTTCACCTCTATCTTTTTTAGTTAAAAAGAATTTATGCGTTTTATCTAAAAAAACAATATAAAAAGTATCCTTTACAATATGCCCTACAATAACAGATAAACCATTAATATGTATTCTAGCCCACTGTGCATCTTCTGGAACATTTTTCGGATATTTAAAAAGAGTTTTATCATTTGATGGAAAAGATTTGTAAGTTGTGAATTTATCTCCATCAAGTTGTTCCCATAAAGGAGAACAGCAATAACCTTGTAAAGTTTCTAAAGCAAAACTAAGTAAACCACTATTTTGCCAGTCTTTAAAAGATGAACCAAATTTTTGAGTTGTATCAAGATATTGAAATGAAATTTTAAAGTTTGAAGTCCGGGCTTCATCATTCACACTTGGCTTCTTCTTGTATGGTTCGGCTAATTTGGATTTCTTTTTATACCCCTGCATTTTGTTCACTCTTATAGAATGCTTGTACCGTTTTCTTTGAAATTATTTCATGACATTTATCTGCCTCTGCATAGCCAATACGTGCTTCAAGCCACGGACGTTCATTGTGCGTAGCTCTTTCCAGTTCCAATCCCGTCCAAGTAGATAGGTCTGTCAAAATAGAAACAATTAAAGTTTGTTGGTCTTGTGTTAGCTTTCCAAATTCCTTATCTACATCTTTTCCGGTAGAATTTGAATAGCTCAATTCCGCATACAGCATAGATTTGTCTTTAAGACTATCGTAAACTTTACGACTAACGGGGCCATGCACCCATGCTTCAAATTTATCAGTAATAAGTTCTTTATCAAAATATGCCAAATGATAAGCATCGCAGTAAAATAATAATTTCTGCAATTTCAAGTGTGACATTGGCCCATAATGTTTTAAAATATAATCTGATAAAATTATAGAATCTATAGTTGATATATTTTTACATTCTTCCATATACAACCTCCTCTTGTTTTTTTCTTATACTGCAAAATAACAAAATCCCTTCGACTATTATTAAATTCATTAACATTGTTTATCCATTTTGTTACAGCAAATATAAAAATATAAATTTACATATCAATGATTAGTAGTTAATATTACATAAATATAACTTAGATTGAGTATGCTTGGAATTTATTATTTATACTTTTGTTGCAGAATTATAAATCTATTAAATTATGAAGTGGTTATTGTTAATTCCTGCTATTCTAGTAAGTAGTTGTTCATCTCCTTCAAACAATAAAATAGAAAACAAACAAGAAGAGAAAACAATAGTAGAAAATCTAGAATCAAAAGCTAAACGACAAATGATGGCAACAATTAAAGAGCTTGCCAATAATCCTAGTTCTGTCAGTATATCAAAATTTGAAAAAGAGTTTGAATTTGATTCTTTGTATGTAGCCAAATTCACAATGAGAGCGCAAAATGAGTTTGGTGGATACTCTATTACTGACTACGAGTATATATATATGATAAAAGAAGATGGAATACATGATGCTCTAGTTGATTTGAAGGTTAACCCTAAAATAATAATGCTGGCAGCGAGAGCCTTTAATGTAGCTTCAAAAAAAGATAAAAATGCGGATTTTACATCTTCTATAAAAGTAGCTGCTAATTCTTTAGTTTCATTTGTTGGTAGGAAAGTTCCAGATCATCCTGTTGAAGAAATTAAATTAATAAATGAATGGGGAAAATAATTAAACAATGGAATTAATTGTAATATTAATAATTTTTGTAACTGCATTTGTAATAGCAGTTAACACTAGAAAAAAACATGTAAGTATGGAAAACAACGTATCACCTAACAACATCCCATCAGAAGATGGACAGTTTAAATACGAAAACAGATTATCAATTATATCTGGGTTTATATTATTCATTAATATCTTAGGATCTATCGCACTTCTTATTACAGGAATTGTAGAATTAAATTCATACAGTTCTAATGGATATGGATGGATTTATATATCTTCATCTATTGCAGTGTTATTATCTTCATTTTTACTTCACTCGTTTTTCATTGTTGTTAAAGAAATATCCATCAATATTAAAAAGAAGAAATAAGAAATAAATAGTTTATAATATAGATAAGGCATTGAAAACTCAGTGCCTTTTTTATTTTACCTAAAAACTTTAGGGCATATTCTATATTACTATAATATTCCTTTAGAAAAGGTATTCATTTTTTCTTTTCCCCCTTATTCATTGCTTCCAGAATCTTTATCCATGATTCAGGAACTTCCACATCCATGATGTTCCCATCTCCATCTTTTACGATGTATTTATTCTTCTTTTTCTTTTCGTCCTTTGGCTTATCTTTCTTATCATCCTGCATATCTGTAATCTCCTATATCTAAGTATTGCAAAAGTAATCTAAATCTGTCAGAATCGCTAAGTTTTCTGGTATTAAATCTAAAGACAAATTCATCTACATAGCGTTGCATATATTTCTTGCTTATATGATAATATGTGGCGTATATCCTCTTGAAAACAGACCAAGCGTTTTCTATCGTATTGGTAGTAATCATCACCGTTTCTTTATTATCATTGTAATAAGTAATACCATAATATTTATGCCCGTGATCTACAGATATTTGGTTGTACATTTCGGATACTTCGCCATAATCCCATCCATCAGTATATATTGTACTTCCTTCTTCAACATACTTTCTTATAATTGGAAGCAGCTTGGATGAACCTGTTCCGCTTACTACTTTGGCAACCAAATCCCCATTTCTGCCTATTAGTCCAAAAACAGGAACTTTGTCTTTAAAACTTCTCCCCTGGCATCTCTCCACTTTTTTATCCTTATGTCGGTTTGCATTTTTTCCACCTGCAAATGATTCATCAATCTCAACTTCTCCTTCAAGATAGTAGTCGTTTTCTCCTGTCATAGCCTTACGTATCTTATGTAACATACGCCATGCGGTCTTTTGAGAAACATCAATATCTCTAGATACCTGATAGGAAGATATGCCTCTTTTTCCTTGAGCAAATAACCACATAACATAGAACCATTTAGTAAAAGGAATCTTACTATTTGCAAAACACGTTCCTGTTTTTACTGTGAAATACCTGTTTGTATTCTTGCATTTATACTTATGGTTCTTACACTTATAAACCTTGGAGGTGGGATCAAATGGAGAAACAACTTTGTCACCCCATTTCCATTGTTCGTACAGATCATAACAAGCATTTTCATCCTTTACAATCTGTATAAACTCTAGAAAATTCATTGACTTTTTCATACAGCCTCCTTTTCTTTGATTCTTTTGCAATATAACGATAAAAAGTTAAATATGCAAATAAATACAAAGAAAAGATAGACTATAATATTATGTTATATAACTTTATCAGTTTAAGTTGACACAAGAAGAAATTATATAATTATAACATTTTGTTATAGCTTATTTATCAAGTGTCCATTTGTTCCTTAATGCCTTCAAATATTTACTATTGACACGTATATCCGGATTTAAAGAAACATTGTCCAAAGAAATGTATACTTTACCTGTTTTTACATCTTTGAACTCATAAACCGTAGAAGCAACAATACGATCGGCTATCTTTATAGCCATCTCTTTGGCCACAGTGTTGTCCTGTGCCATTAAGGGGAATAATCCTATCGCAAACAATAAAATGCCTGCACAACCATAACGTTTAACCATACAACCTAAATTTAATTTTTTATTTTTATACTAACAACCTCTATATTCCACCGAAATAAAAAGTCCGGCTATCTTTTAATATTCTTCAAAGATAAAGCCATCTTCCCGTTTCGTACAAATTTTCATCCTACTTTTTAAGGGTAATATCCACATTTTCAGTTTTAGAGTATATAATGTATAATGTGCTCATGATTTTATACTAAGAGAAAGAAATTCTGTTCATGATTCCTGTAACAAGAGTAACAAATGTAAATCTACCTCATTATCAACACGCTAATTATTTCTGTGTAAGTTCTGAGATCAACACTGAATTTATTATGTAAATTTACTAAAATGTTTGCATGAAAGGTTTAGCTCCACACACGCTGCAAGTTTTTGAAGCCGTTTCTAAGTTGGACTGCATCAAACCCTATCTCTTGGTAGGTGGCACAGCTTTGTCATTGCAAATGGGAACTCGACAAAGTGAGGACTTGGACTTTATGAAATGGCGTACCTCTAAAACAGAGAAAATGGAAGTGGCATGGTATCAGATAGAGAAACAATAGTGAAACAACAGCTATATATTAGGAGTAAATCAACCAAGAGCAACAGATTTATATCTGGAGGGTCTGCAAACAAAAAAGGCTGTATTCCGTTAGGAATCAGCCTTTTAGTTTGTGGACCAGCCTGGGCTTGAACCAGGGACCTCCAGATTATGAGTCTGTTGCCGAGCACGACAAATCCTGCGGATTTATCGTGTGTAACCAACTGAGCTACAAGACCTTTTAAGCGTTCGTAAACCTGTTAATGAACTCTATTAAGAACGTATCGGTAAACCAGCGGTAAACAATCGTTCTTGTTGCAAAGTTAGTCAATGTTGCACTGTTATGCAATAATTATATCTTATAATTGGAGTTGCTCCAATCACTTTTTTACCTACGTGAAAGTATTATAGTTTTTATAAAATCTCGTGCTTGGCAGAATCAGATTATTCACCATGCTGTATAAATCCGATTCTTCTGCGTGGCTTTTCTTCCAATTTCTTCTTAGCTTGCAGTTCTGCTAATGTCTGATTAATGAGTTCCAACTGCATTCGTGTATCATCATTAATATCGTTGTAATCAGCAAACACTTCTTCTATGTAGTCTTTCAACTCTTTTACTTCGTTCTGCAACTCTGTTAGTTTGTCCGTCTTAGGTAATGCCACCATTTGACGAACTGCAACAAAAGCACGCATGATACCCATATTAATCTGAATTGCTGTTTTGGAGTTCAATACACTACTTAGCATGGCTACCCCTAATTCAGTGAACGCATACGGATTACGTCTAACTCCCATCTTGATAGAATTGGAAGTCACAAATTGTGACCTCCAATTTTGTGTTTCCTCACTTGTCAGTTGAAACATAAAATCTTCGGGAAAACGGTCTATATTGCGTTTTACAGCTTGATTCAATGCTTTCGTTTGAACTCCATACATTTCTGCTAAATCACGGTCAAGCATTACTTTCTGACCTCTGATTTCATATATTTTGCTTTGAATTACTTGTAATTGTTCCATTGATTAAATCTTTTATGTTGCAAAGATAACCAACTCTGTATAATGTAAATAGAATGTATAGACTAAATTTTAGAATATGGCATAAAAGTATTTCTGCATGATTAAAGCTCTTATTCCATTTTGGTTCGTTTTTGATTTTGGCTATTGCGTAATTTTGAATACAGTTGTATAACACATAGTTTTGTAGTTAATAGATGTTTGTTTAGAACTGAAAAAGCCAACTTATCCGTAATTGGGTAGGTTGGCTTTTTTCTTAATTATTCTGCTCTTACATAAGTATCTAAAGTGTACCAGTTTTCATTTCCATCATCACCGACACATTCCAATACTAATTTTGTTTTATCTAAAGATTTTATTTCGGCAGTATCCCAGCAGTCCATTATATGTGGGGTAACGGTCAATGTTGTTCCTGATAGTGTAGGATAGTATGTAAAAGGGTCATTCTCCCATGAGCTTGAGCCATCTTGAAAATAATACTCTTTGAAAGTATATTTTCCATTTGAATTTTTAGTAATTTCTAATTTGGCTTCCTGCAAATCTGGATAACTTTCATCCCAAGTGTTTTTGTCGTTACTATTTTCAATGTAACCTTTTGAACTTTGCAATAGCCAAGTACCTTCAATACTGTAAGTTTCTCCTTGTTCTTCTTCATCATCATCACTGCAAGAAGCAAAATTCACACACATTACTATGGCTAATAAAGCCATTCCAATAAATCTAAATGTTTTCATTTCGTTTGATTTTAAAATAGTTATTCTGATTGTACTAATTCAAATTTTCTGTCTTTTAGTTGGTAGGTATGATTGATTGGATTGTTCCAACCATTAGAGCCAAAAACAGTAATAGTCTTGTTCTCTGAATCAAACTTACATTGTCCGTTTTCCAACTCTGTAAATGGTGCTTCTGTTTTCTGTATAAAGTAACCGTATGGGCTGACATCGTACACATCATAAGTATTGGAATCCCTTGAACCACTTTTATAGCGGTTGATAATGAACTCCTCTTCTCCGTCAAAATCAACATCAGAAAAGAAGAAAGGAGAATCATCCGAAAGGTATTCTTCACTCTCTAATTTAGCCGTATAGTCTAACTCTATAACTGTGTTGTTCGGATATATGTTACCCTTATCATACAGAATCTTATCAGTCCATTTTTCCGCAAAGTAGTAATATTGTACTTCTTGTTTCTCTAAACAGAATAGAGCATTACCTACTTCACCATTTTGCAGCCACATTACTTTTACTGTATATCCGTTTATAGGCTGTTTGTACTTTATGTAAATATGTGGCTGATTAAAGCATTCAAAATCCTGCGGAACAGATGTTTTATCTGTTTTGCAAGCTACTAAACTAAGTAATCCAATAATGATAAATGGCAATTTGCTCATTGTCTTTCCATTCTTAGAATTACAAGATATAAGCAATGGAGCTAATGTTATAATATAAAAGATTTTTGCCATAGTAGAATTATGTATTGAGGTTATACAGTTAATCATCTTCAATCATTTTCCACATGATTATCAAAATGAAAAATACAATAATATATGTCATATTCTTTGATTAGATATGCTTTCTTAATTCCCCCAAGAAAGCGAATAAAAAAATAAGGTGTGGGAACTATATTTGTTTTACCCTTTTTCTCTGGCTTCTCGCATTGCCTTGACTGTGGATAAAACAATAGCAACCCACACCAATTTTGACAATATCTAAGAGCCTTATGTATAATAAGGTAGGTATATATCAAATGGTGTGGTGCTATTGCTATCATCTTCACAGTCTTTCAAATTTTGCGAGAATTTGAGAAAAAGAAGATAATCTCAATAACACCTTTCGTTAAATATGTCCTTTCAGTATCTTAACTCATTAAGACCTCTGAAATTGTTGCAAAGTTAGCGAAAGGTTTTGAATAGCTAAAGATAAAACGCTGATAAATGCAGTTCTATGTGTTCCAAAACATATCTGTAGTAAGGTATTAGGCAATATTGCCCCTTTTTCTTCGTAGCTTCAAGGATAGGTACTTTTTTTGATTGGGGTCTATAAAAAGATTTCTTTCCGAAAAAAGTACCCGTAGATTCTGTGGATTGAAAAGATGCTGTTCTATTAGAGATAATAAGGTATATAGATTTGTAGTCTAACTAAGTAATGAATGAAAGAAGTATCTAATCTTCATAATAGGCATAAAAAAGTCCGCAAATGCTGCGAACTCTTTAAGAATCTGTTTACTACTTTGCCTTTTTTATAGCTTCTATTAAATCATCAAGGTCTTCATTCTTAAAATATTTCTCTCCTTTTATGGTTTGTGCCCTATAAATTTCACAGTTATTTGTGGTTTGAACTGGATATAAGACATCTTCATATTTCAATTTGAGAACTGTAACCCCGAAAATCTTTGAGATAAACAACTCTGCCATTTCTCCCGTAAGACTATTTTCTTTGCCTTTTCCTGGAAACTCACCATATAACAATACGTTACCTAAAGAGAATGTATCTTCCATATCTATTGCGCTTTTAGTTAATTAGTCCACAAAATTAATGATTCATTTGCAATTATAGCGTTATCTGTGAGGATAAATTTGCCCCAAAATCGCACATACCATAAACTACAAGCCATATTATGCCATTTTAAAAAGAGAGTTTCCCACTCCGTTACAGAACTGGTTTGCACTCCGTTTTTCTTGGAACTATCAGAATGTGACAAACTTTTCTGTTTCTGTAAATGGTTCAGAAACTTCAAACTTTGTCACATTCCAATAAAACAGGTGTAACTATGATTGTATATAAATAAAGATGGATAAAATCAGTATCAGCAAAAACGGATTGACAATACCAATTATTATCAGTAGGAGAACTACCAATGTTCCCCATAGTATCAATTTTCCATCATCTTCCATTTTGTAGTATTTTAAAGTAATTAAAAAGAAAGGACACCTAAATAAATAGATGTCCTCTCATTAATTAGTCAATAAACCATTTGTAATGCTCATCCCCATGTAGGGCTGCATTGATTCCAACTGCCATTTCAGTGGCATTCAAAGAGCGGTCTAAGAATGAATCTATATAGCTACTCTTATTTGCACCCGTTAATAGGTTGTAGAACTTCCACATATTCAAGTCATTTCCAAAGCTGCCAAAGTTCTCATCATTAATGTAGGCTTTTGCAACACTGTTAATCTGTGTATCAGTAAGCAACATTCTTGGCAGTCTCTTTTGGTAGCCATTGGGCAAACACTGATAAAGCCTCATTTTGCCCAATATTTGTGCAAATTGGTGTTCACTCATTGATGTATTGCCCAACTGTTGCATCAAATACAGATGTTTGGCAGGATTGTAGTTGTTGAACAACTCCAAAGCAGAACGGTAAAGTTCACTTGTATTGCTCACTCTTAAATCATCCTTGTAACCATCTGTAAAGATGCACATATTGCAACAAACTTGGTTCTTAAAGCCAATAGCCAATCTAAACAACTCTGGAACTTTCTTGCTGTATAAGTTCATTTGATTATAGGCTCTGACCCCCACTATTGAAAGGTTCAGTTTGTTACCCTCAACCGTTTCATAGATTGTAGGAATGTCAATACTGAAAGCTGCCCTCTCATAGTAGATTGTTTTGTCTGATTCCAACAACTGATTGGCAGGTTTGTGGATAGCTTCGGGAATGCGCCCCTTAATCACATGAGAGACACGAATATCGGGTGTTCCAATAGTCTCACCATTGTAGTAGGAGTTTGCAGCTTCCCAAACAGTTTCAATAAATGCAGCATGGTTTACTGTAAGCTCATTGTCTTTTGCAAAAACGGGAGTAATACAGTCATTTTTCAAATGTTGCAAGGTAGCTTCTTGGGTGTTTGCCTCAATGAAATGATTTACCCTTTTAGGCGTTGCAGTTTCTTCAATAATGGTTGCTTCTTCTGCATACTCACCTAAATTCAAAGTTCTTTTCTCTGTTGGCATGATAACTAAATTTCTCATATTGATAAAAGTTTAAATGATTAATAATTCTTTTTTATATCAATATACAGAGGGGGACTTGAGGGGTAGTATGCCGTAAAGACAGCCACTCTTATATATTTTAGTTCACTGGCTGAATAGGGAGGGGGATTTCTGTATTAAGTACCTTATATATCTGTTCTCTTGACTTTTAGCTAAACTGCATATAGGTGATTCTTTAATTAGGTAGCCTTTTTAATGTCATAGGCTGTATGTGGCATATTATAAAGTATAGGCTATATAACTCTTATTAAAGTGGAAATTTTCAGAAAGTCAGAATCGGAAAAATGTACGGCTGTGGTTCTGCGCCAAAAATAAAAGCCGCAAGGGTTACTTACGGCTTGGCAATATATTAGGCAATGTAACCTCTTTCAAGGTCTTCATCGGTGATTATTTCGGGATATAGGTTCTTGATAATAGCCAACTGACTTTCAGAAGTTATCAGAAATATATCCTCTCTAAGCAGGTGTATTCCTTTCTTGTCCCTCTTTACATAGCCATTTTCTATGGCTTCATTCATATATCTTGATATTGTACCTTTAGACAAGCCAAGTTCTTCCGCTAATTTGTTTTGGCTGTAAAGAGTGGTGTTCGTTCCGTTCAAACATAGGCATTTCAGCAGGACAAGAAAGCCTTTCAGTTCCTTGCTTATAGGTTCATCATATAACTTATTCGTTATAAGAACGTAATGTTCCGTATCTAATCGGTAGCTGCATCTGTTGAATTTTCCATATTGTCCGTAAACATCAAATTTATCTATGCTTACTAATCCGAGGGATTCAAACTTGTGCAGCCATTCCCTTATCTGGTCTGTCTTTTTAATTCCGTAGAAATCAGTCAAGTTATCTTGTTTGATATATGATTCCATCGTATTGCAATCGGAACAGAGAGCCAGGCAATAGAATAGGTACGTTTCCAGCAGATTGAGTTTTCCTGCGATATTAGATGTTATTCTTCTGTATGAGGTCATTAGCAACCGTATGTTTATAGTTAGTAAAATAAATATCTCCTTTCTTTACCAATCTTCTGTAATGGTGGTTTCCGAAGTAGCTTTTCGCTTCTTTCTGATTCGTGAATGTCTGTTTTGTAGGCAAATAGATAATCATAGGCAATTAAATATGAGATTTTGAGAATTAACCAATCTGTCCCGATTTGAAAAATCGGGTAGGTAGGTATTTATATATAGGTATTTATAAGCGACCCACCTAAGATGAACACTCCGCACCCCCTAAAATGAACACCTCTTTTTTGAGAATCAGAACCGGATTTTGAGGATGCTGTTTTTGTGAGGTTGGATTTCTGTTTTTTCAGATATGCTATCTTATTCATTGTATTAAAAAATTCCAAGTAGAATCGGTGCAATCATTAGTTATAGAGAAAACCAACCATTTTTAGTGATTATAGGAAAGACACGGTTTGCATCTGTCCTATAATCTTGTATAAACGTAAGATGACTTTCTGTATATGCAGGTGCAGGTACTTTTTTTAAGCAGGGTATATATAGGAATTTCTTCATAAAAAAGGTACTCGCCTATATACCTTTCCGCATGGTCAGTTGATAACCTTTTATATTTTTCCGCTTGCTTTCCACCGCATGAAAAAAATCAAGAATGGTATGTGATGTTACCGCTTTCTTTGGGACAATGCCAAACAACTTAAAAATCCTGCTGATTTCTTCCTTTATGAATTTTCGGGAATACCATTTGCCCGTTTCAAAAGAGTTGTATATCATCTGTGAGACTTCCGTTCCCGTAACTTTGGCATGGTAGTCTGCAATAATCATTGCTTCCTTTATTTTCTTGCGGTTATATTTCAACCGTTCAATTTCTTTCTTGCCTATCTTATTGTATGCTTCCACTATAAAACTGTCCGCTTGTTCCAGGTCCCTTTTGAATTGGCATTCCATTTCCGTTTGGCATTCACCAAGCAATTCAAGTTGTTGTACCATTATCTTACGTTTCTCCTTGATGGAATTTGACTTGTTGCTACGTTGCAGTCTCTCATAGTCACCGAGTTTATAATCCAAAATGCTATAATTATTTATGGTAAAAGCATCGCAGTTCTTGTATGCTTCATGCAGATTATCGGGACAATTATAATATCCTTTCACCAGTTCCGTATTGATGTAGTTGTCTATCTTGAAGTATTTGGTTCTTCCTTTCTCATCCAGCATCTCCGCATAAGGCAGGCTGGTAAGTATTGTACCGTATGCGTCTTTTGCGGAAACGGTGGTCGCACAGTCATAATGATTCTGTAACATATCGTACACGTCTTTCCAACACGAAATACGTCCTTTAAGTTCTTCCTTGCTTCTCACCATGAAATTGCGGTTGGTGTTGCTGATATGGTGGATAGAGGACACACCGTTTCTGAATCTTCCCACACATTGAATCGTGTCCGTATTCGGGTCAAATGCGGTATAGTCCGCAAAATAACAGTCTGTCAGTAATAAGATGGTCGGCTTCTCTTCAAGTTCAATATCCACCGCATTATAAAAACGTGAAGTGAGCCAGTTGTAACGCCTCATTATGTCCTTGTCCCATATATCGGAAACATTCTCAAACTTCAATTCTTTCAGCTTTTCCACACTCTTTTCGGAACAGAATACAGCGGATTCGTCCAATAAGCCAAGTTGCTGCATCAGTGAATAGATGGTATCTGTAGAATTACAGAATACGAAACAATTACCTTTCAGACCTGCAAACACTTCTTTTGCTGCCTGCAACAGATTATTGGTAGCATGGAGATTCATGCCTTTTACATAGTCGAATGTAGGCTTGATGGTAATGGTCTGAAATTTCTGTTCTTCAAAACGTGGGTCTGTAAACTCGATGGGAGTGGCAGATACCAAGGCTTTCTGTTCACATTCAAAAAACAAGTCCATAGGTAATGTTATATCGGGACGAAAACCTGAATCTTTGACTATCTTATGGCATTCATCGAACAATAGAAAGCTGTTATAGCGTATATCCATATCCATTTCTTCAAATGCTTCCTGCACCTTGTGGAAACTTTCGGGAGTGGTGAGTATCTTGAAATGTTTACTCTGTTTGATGCTCCTTTCCATATATGCCACTATGTCATCCGCATAGACACCATCAAAAACACCGAAAAGATTGTCTTTCCCATGCTTCGGGTCTTTGCATTTTCCGCTGATAACGGGTTTGTTCGGCTCTATGATGATTGAATTGCGGTGTGCTTTCAGTTCTCCATAAGTAGCACCAAGTCCCGTAAGTTTCTTATATAATATGGTGTTGGTGGGGATTTCGGGCAGTATCTCTGTCAAGTATTGGATTTTTCCGTTTGCTTCCTTGCTGACTGTTATCTCTCTGTTCTTCATTTTTCTTATACTTAAATAGTTAATAAAAAAGGGGGAAACTTCCCCCTTTACTTTTGGTTGTTTAGATAATCTGTTTATGCTCACGTAAATAGTCCAATGTCTCATCTGTCCGCTTGATTCTGAACATTATCTTTCCCTTGAAGCAAGGAAGAATCGCACTGATAGATTCGGGATGCTCTCTAAACAACGGAACATATTGTATTGTCTTACCAGCGTCAATCATTGCTTTCAGTATTCCAAGCTGGAAGTCCTCGTTCTCATCCAACGTGTCCGCTTCTTTCGGGTTTGTATCGAAGTCTGTCACGTCACCTTTGAATAAGTAGTTCAACAAGCCTTGATAGGATGCGCTTTTCAGTTGGTATTTGAATCCTGCCACGTGAGCGGATTCTATCCATGCACAACGTGTATTGTCTTTGCTGCCGTAGAACTTCACTATCAGTTGTTCCTTACGCTTCATCATTTCCTGCAAGGTGTTGTATGCGCCTTGGTTATCATACTCTTTTATAGCGGTTTTTGTACCGAAATTGTAATCAAAATTACTCATAGTTATAATTTTTTAATTAATGAATATGTTAATGCAATCATTGACTTTGGCGCCTTATTGTCTCTGATTGACATTGCAAAAGTAGGGCAGAATTTAGGGGTAACAAAGGAATTTGCCGAATGCCCATGTGTGTAGAAAACGTGCCCATTCCAGTACGCAAAAAAAATGCGTACCGAAAAGAATAAGCCTTTCAGTACGCATTTCTGCTATGGTTTTATGTATGTTGTTTATGAGACTACCATGTAGTTATTAGCTATGACAGACGGAAATTTCTCGTTCTTGTATCTTCTAAGGAGATTGGATAACATTCTGTTCTTGTTGCCCTCTGAATCGTATTCTTCATTGTATCTCTTGCCATCATAGCCCACTGTATAGATAAGTCTTGAAACAAGCATCATCTTGTCTTTAGATACCTTTACCTTTTTGTTGGGTATGGTAGTAGCCTTTCTTCTCTCAATGAAGAAAAGAAACATATCCGTGAATTTCCACTTCTTATAAGATATGTCAAGACTGAACTTGTCCGTAAAGCTGATTTTTGACGATAAGTCATTTCTGATAAAGCCCTCCAAACCTATATCCTTTAATTGTTTAATCATAGTTTCTCTGTCTTGTTCGCTATGTATAATATCACTGTATGTATTGACAAAATGTTGTAAGGCTGCTTGAATTATTCTGATTGTGTCTTCCCTTTCAACAATATAGCTTTTCTTGTTGTTCTTCTTTAGGATGATATTTGTAGCTTCCAGCAGATTGGCATGAAAATAGCTAAAGTCCTCCAATACAGACTTGTTCAATGTAGGTGCGTTTGTACCAATATCCTCTATAAAATCATATACGAACAGAAGCAGATACCAAAACTTACTAACGTCTAATTTATACGCTTCAATGGTATTCTGTAAATCTTCGTTGGTTAGAAACTTCTCTTTGAAAGAATCGTCCAACTTTCTGTATTCTCGTTTTTTGTATTCTTCCAAACTCCCCTTAAAAGTTTTCATTTCTTTGCTTCTTTCGTACCTTTCCTCAGCGGATAAGTTTCTTTCCGCATATCTGTTGGCGAATATGGCAGGTGCAGTGGACACATCTTCATTATCGGGCAGGAAGTGGTTGGCTACTTCCCACACATATTCTAAAAGTGGCTCATTTAGACATTTGTGGCTTTCATGCCAAGCCACTTTTAAATCGGGCAATTCTTCTATTTGGTGCAGTTCTTCTTTTGACATAGTACATTATTATTAGTTATACTGCAAAATAAAAGAAAAGTCTGCAATCTTTTTCGGACTACAGACTTCTTTTTGTTATAGTAGGTTCTTCATAGTGGTAAACGATATTCATTTACCGAATACATACTTCACAACTTTGGCATTAGCCTTGTTCTCATTCACAAAATCTCGTTCAATATAAATGTCTGTCACTTTCATAGAATCGTCTATGTGGTTCAATGCTGCATGAACTATATATTTATCTATACCAACTTTATTAAGTGCAATGGTAGCCCATGAGTGTCTTGCTGCGTAGTATTCCAAATCATCTACGCCTAATATTGTACCAATTTCTTTTAAACCGTAGTTGATAGCCTTATTGAAACCTTTTTCGTCTGCATAATATTGGTAAAAGTTAAATAAGCGTTTACCACTTTTATCTCTGTATTTTTCTATAAATGGTAATGCGATTTTAGGTATATCCACTTTCATTTGAGCATTATCCAATCTACGGTCTTTCGTCTTGGTACGATTATAAATGATGGTATTGTTTACCATTTCTGTAGCATTATATAAATCGGCTGAATTAATGCCCATTAAACAGAATGACAGAATAAAACAGTCTTTAGCTAAATTATAACGACAAGTGGATTTATAGCCTTTCTTCATATCTTTATAGGGTAGCTTCCATACTTTTTTGATAATATCTGCCGGAATAGCTCTCTTTCTTGTTGCTTCTTGCTTGGGTATCTCAAAGTCTATAAATGGATTGTTAGGTATCAGTATGAGATTATTCTCTCTCTTATTGTACTTCTTTTGAGCCTCTTTGAACAGTTTCTTAATGCTTACCAAATAAAGGGATAAAGACCGATTAGAGGGTACACGCTTACCTTGCAGAATCAGTTTCTTCGTTCGTACTTCACGCTCTTTATTCAGAAACGCTTTGAACCTATCTAAGAAATTGGTGGTAATCAGATTTACGTCCAATTCTTCTTTACCTATAAAGCGCACTAAAGCATTAATTGCAGTAGTATAGTTTGGTGCACCTTTAATTGTAGTTGAGGTTATCCACTCACGGCTGAACTTTATAAAGTCAATGGTCTGCTGCTTCTGATGTTCTCCATCCAAGTAGTCCATTACTTCATCAATAGTGTAGCGGTTTAACTCGACTTGTAGTTTGGCGCATTTCTCTTGATAACCGCGAATAAGAGAATCTATCTCTTTTTTAATAGGTGAACTTTGCTTGATTTTCAGTTCTTTAGTCAAGTCTTTACTTGTGACGAACAGACTTGTTGCCAGCCGTCTCATTTTTCTGTCAAGCGTGAATCTTAGCTTTACGTTGTAAGTACCATCAGACCGTAGTCCGTCTTTCTTGATTTCTGCATTGATTGTCAGCATATTAATCCTTTTGTTTATCGGTAAACAAGCGGTAAACAAATGCTGCAAAAGATAGGTAATTCTGTTAGTTTGAGCCAACCTCCACTCCTAACGAAAGGCAAAAAGAAAAGCGTTAACTGCTTGATTTCTTGCAATTAACGCTTATTTTCTTTGTGGACCAGCCTGGGCTTGAACCAGGGACCTCCAGATTATGAGTCTGTT
>ERZ791903.1767-NODE-1767-length-18750-cov-19.407221_pt1 | contig 18750 bp, 20 predicted proteins | sample MGYA00510148_ERZ791903 | MGnify/ENA primary metagenome ERZ791903 (study PRJEB30046, sample SAMN00792080) | human gut metagenome | study: EMG produced TPA metagenomics assembly of the A metagenome-wide association study of gut microbiota in type 2...
CTACACATGGCTGGATATTAGAAATTAGTGTAGAAACAGGACTATTTCAACAAAAAGATAAATCAAAAAGAAAGTTGCCAACGATTACTTGACAGTAACATACATAACAGTAAAGAAAAAAATATCTTGAAATATATGACAATCTAAGATACACTGATACCGAAGGACAGAAGAGTATACTTTTTTGTCCCTTTTTCATCCTGTGCCGTAACCACGGCACAGAAAATGTTACTCCCACATTTTTCACATTACATTGAAAAATGATGGTTGCGAACATTTTTCTTTTGTATCCGGAGCAGCCAAACGGCTGCTCTATTAATTTCCAACCATCGATTCAAAACTGAATAGAGAATTGGAGACTTCATAATGGTATCACAATTAATTATGATACCAAAATAGGTGCTATTCATAGCACCCTTGGATCTCAACGCAGTTGCAGGTACTGCGATAGAAAAACTGTAGCAGATTGTAAAGGAGCAGGATTGCATTTTACAATGTGTGGTCTTTGAGAAAATGTAAGCTTGCTTTTTGCCAGAAATTTACTATACTCTAATTAACGGGACTCATACTTTAAAAAAGAGAGGGAAAGACTATGAAATGGTTCAAGGAACATAAGAAGGTAGCAACCATCGGATTGGCAGGGATTTTTCTTCTTGTCCTGGTCCTGATCGGCTGTGGGGTCGCATTCAGCGGTTCAAGAAATGGATCAGATCAGAAGGAACAGGAAGCATCTGTAACAGAGGAAAAAAGTTCTGATACAGAAGTAAAAAAAGAGGATGCTGCGAAAGAGGATGTCTCTGAAGAAAAAACGGAGACCAAAGAAGAGGCAAAAAAAGAAGAAAAGACAGAAAAAAAGGATGATACCAAGAAAACCGGTACTGCATCCGCTACGGCTACAACCAAAAAAGATGAAGCGAAAGCTTCCTCCAGTAAGTCATCCAGCAGTTCCAGCACGAAGAAGACAGAGACAAAAGCAAATAACTCCAGTTCTTCCAATAGCAGCAAGCCGCAGCATACGCATACCTGGGTAGCCCAGACGAAAAATGTCTACCATGAAGCAACGGGACACTACGAAAATCAGTGGGTACAGGATTCCGCAGCTTGGGATGAAGATCAGTATACAGAAAAAGTGGTCTGTGGATGTGGGGCAGTATTTGACAATGACAATCAGTGGGAACATCATAGTTTAAATACAGATTGTATTTACGGCTATTCCGTACTTCCAGTAAAGACTGGAACAATCCACCACGAAGCAACAGGTCATAATGAGCAGAAATGGGTGCAGGATTCTGCAGCATGGACAGAGACCGTCACTACTGGATATAAATGCAGCGGATGTGGTGCGACAAAATAAATTCGTATTCTTTAGGAAAAAACTATGAAATGGTTCAAGGAACATAAGAAAGCAGCAAGTATCGGATTGTTTCTTCTTGTCCTGGTCCTGATCGGGTGTGGGGTCGCATTCAGCGGTCCGGGAAATGGATCAGATCAGAAGGAACAGAAAGCCTCTGTAACCGACACAAAAAAAGAGACTGCAGAAGAGAAGAAAAGTTCTGATGCGGAAGTAAAAAAAGAGGATGCTGTGAAAGAAAAGGTCTCTGAAGAAAAAAAAGAGACAAAAGAAGAGGCAAAAAAAGAAGAAAAGACAGAAAAAAAAGATGATACCAAGAAAACCGGTACTGCATCCGCTACGGCTACAACCAAAAAGGAAGAAGCAAAACCTTCCTCCAGTAAGTCATCCAGCAGTTCCAGCACGAAGAAGACAGAGACAAAAGCAAATAACTCCAGTTCTTCCAATAGCAGCAAGCCGCAGCATACACATACCTGGGTAGCCCAGACAAAAAATGTCTACCATGAAGCAACCGGACACTACGAAAATAAGTGGGTGGAAGATTCCGCAGCTTGGGATGAAGATGTTTATGCAACAAAGGTGATCTGTAATTGTGGAGCAGTGTTTGATTCAGTTGAGGCATGGCTGCAACATACTGATGAAGGTTGTCATCAAGGATATTATGTGGATGATGTAAAGACTGGAACAGTCCATCACGAAGCCACGGGTCATAATGAACAGAAATGGGTGCAGGATTCCGCAGCATGGACAGAGACCGTCATTACTGGATATAAATGTAGTGGATGTGGAGCGAAAAAATAAAAAAGCAGAAAAGAAAATAGAGAAATAAGCTAGGGAAAGACTTTGCAGATGCAGAGTCTTTTTTTCATACCCTAAATACAAAAAAAGAAAGGAAAAAGTCATGAAAGTAGGAAAAAGACTAACCGCTTTCTTCCTGGCAGGGATGCTGATCCTGACCAGTAATGTAACTGGTTTTGCCGAAGAAACTACGGCAGATCAACAGCCGGAAGAAGCAAAAAGTACCTATCTTCTGACCGTAGATGCAGAAGATAGTACAGTAACCGTAAAAGGTGATCATGTTGAGCAGAAGACCGCATCAACTTATCAGATTGAAGCAGGAAGTGAGGTAGCAGCAAGCGTTGCTCCTACAGACGGAAAGGAAGTAAAGGAAGTCCGTGTCAATGAAGAGCAGCTGGATCTTGCAGATGGAACCGTTACCTTTTCCATGCCGGAAAAAGACAGCTTGCTGCAGGTAATCCTGAAAGAAAAAGAGCAGGCTGCCGAAGAAGCGGAAGAACCAAAGCAGGAGGTAACGCAGACAGAAGAATGGGAACTTCCGGATGAGAAGGAATACCAACAACGGTTACAGCTTGCAAAGGCATTAGGCGTGGAAGACTGGCTGGATGAAGAGGGATGGCTGGATGATGGCTACTTTGCCGGAAAGAGTGATCTGGAATTAACAGAAAGCGGTGTAGTGCCATTGATTCGCAACAGTATTACGAATCCTAAAATGTCAAGAGCTGTAACTCTTTATAACAAAGTTACTTACAACAATATTTCCTCTGCAGAGTTTGCGGTAGACGGAAAGCTGGCCTTTTGCTTGGAGTACGCAAAGACAACCCCACCGGCAGGGACGGCAACGGGAACACCAACCGAGATTACAAATTCCGGAGTAAAAGCAGCCATGTATTATGGCTACAATGGACCGGCTGCAGCACAGTATAGTTTCAGCAGCACCTCTCAGGCCGTTCTGGTCACGGCCACACTGAGCAGCTACTACTACAGTGGACAGTCTCCGTTTTCAAGTGCAACCAGTGGAAATGCACAGAGTACCGGATTTACAGCTTTTTATAACTTTGTAGAAGCACATAAGGCTTCTATACCATCCTCCTTTAAAGCTTATGCGGTAAGTACGGGTTCAAATACCCAGCATTTAGGATATTGGACGTACGCACCAACCGGAACCATGTATCTGAAGACATCGGCTAATACAGCAATGACGGACAATAATAGCTGCTACAGTCTTGGAAATGCAGTCTATGGGGTATATTCCAACTCGGCCTGTACTACAAAAGTAAAAGTAGGAACGTTGACTACTGGAACGAACGGTGTATCCAATCCGATCTCAGTCAATGAAGGAACGTATTATCGATCCACAATTTGATCCCGATCGTGAAAAGAAGATATTCAAAATGTATGTGTCGATCCCGGAAGAAGAGGAAGAGCGTCTGACAGCGAAAGAAAAAGTCGGACATCTGCGGTTTGAATGAAACCATTGAGGGCAAAACGCACCGATCAGAATATTGGTGAATGATTCGATGTAAACACCCCTGCTTTGTGGAAAAGACAGAAATTCCACAGAGCAGGGGTGAATTTGGTGAAAAACTCTTTGCAAATACAGCGGGGGTGTGAAAAACCAGGTTCTATATTTATGAAGAAGTTTCGCTTAAGACGCTCCGAGTTTCCGGGGCGTTTTCCTGGTGATATCCATTACGACGTATACTTGCGAAAACAGATCCGGAAATATTATGCCATACGCTGAAGATTGCTCCCGGGAGCGTTGCAAATGGATTGGCTGCAAAATTGGCAGTGGCAAGTGTGATCGCAAGACCGCTGTTCTGCATCCCGACTTCGATCGCAATGGCAGTAGCTTTTGTATATTCCACACGAAAAAGTCTGGAAGCTCCAAGTCCAAGCCCCATGCCTGCAAGATTGTGAAGCATTACAATTCCGAGAACCGCAAAACCGGATGTCAGGATCTTTTCTGCATTGACAGCTACGATGCCGCTGATGATCATGACGATCGATACAACGGAAATAAGAGGCAGAATGCCGGAAATTTTTTCAATCTGCCTGCCGATGATCCATCGCAGAAAAATGCCCAGGAGTACCGGGATCAGAACGACCTTTACCACCGAAATTACCATACTGAAGAAGGAAACTTCCACCCATGCACCGGCAAGAAGGTATACCAGCAGCGGTGTCATCAGCGGTGCGGCAAGCGTGGAGGCAATGGTCATCCCGACTGAGAGAGCAACGTCACCACCGGCAATATAAGTGATGACATTACTTGCAGTTCCACCCGGGCAGCAGCCAACCAGGATCACTCCCAGTGCAAGATCAGCCGGAAGGTGAAATGCCATTGCGAGAAGCCAGGCAATGACCGGCATAAGTGTATATTGAGCAATAAAACCAAGGATCACTTCTTTCGGTCTGGTAAAGACAACTTTAAAATCTCCCATATGAATAGTCAGCCCCATGCCGAACATGGCAACACCCAAAAATACAGAAGTATAAGTGGTCGTCCACGCAAATCCGTCACGCCAAAAAAAGGCAAGAACGGAAAAGCAGATAATGATCAGTCCGATATATTTTGTGAGCAGGGATGCAATTTTTTCAAGCGGATGTAAGAGTCTGCTCATAATGACACCTCGTAGCTGAAATTATCGATCAGCCGGGTCTTCCCGATGTAGACAGCCATTGCTACAAGCACATTCCGGTCAACACGCTCTACCGGCTGCATTGTCAGTGCATCTACCATGGAAATATAATCAATCTTTGCCAGTGGTTCTGCTTCAATTACAGCACGCATGGCAGCCAATACCTGTTCTGCGTCCATGCCTGTCTGAATGATCTGCTGCCCTGTCCTGACTGCTCTTGAGAGGCAGAGTGCGGCAGATCTTTCCTGAGTATTTAAATAAGTATTTCTGGAAGATTTCGCAAGTCCGTCTTCCTCCCGGATGATCGGGCATCCGATGATCTCGATATCAAAATTCAGATCCAGTACCATCTTGCGGATGATCGCAAGCTGCTGGGCATCCTTCTGTCCGAAGTAAGCACGATCCGGTGTCACGATGTTGAAAAGTTTTGACACAACGGTGCATACGCCTTTGAAATGAATGGGTCTTGTCTTTCCACAAAGCGTTTCGGAAAGCAGATCAATGCTGACAAATGCGTGTGGGTCATGGTACATTTCTTCCGGTGACGGACAGAAAATAAGATCTGCACCGATCCGTTCGCAAAGCTGGCTGTCCCGTTCAAAATCTCTCGGATATGCCTCAAGATCTTCATTTGGTCCGAACTGCGTCGGATTTACAAAGTCGGACACAACGACGATATCATTTTCCTCCCGGCATTTCTGGATCAGGCTTGCATGACCTTCGTGCAGAAAGCCCATTGTCGGGACGAGTCCGATAGATTTTCCGTCTTTCTTCCATTTCTTAATCAGTTCTTTCGTTTCATTGATAGTTGTTGTTATCTGCATGTTTTTTCTCCTCTTTTTAAGATTCGGAGATAGGCTCTTTTCTGAAGTCACTGTTGTCCCGGAAAACTATTTGGATGATAGTGGAACTTTTTATGTGTCCATATCTTTGAGAAGCCCGTGGCGTTCGTAGTTCGTCACGCGGCTGATCTGATTCTTTTCATCTACGAATACAACCGCAGGTTTATGTGATGCAGCTTCTTCGGATGAATACTGTCCATATGCCATAATGATGATCTTATCACCTGTGCTGACACAACGTGCAGCAGCACCGTTCAGACAGATCATGCCGCTCCCGCGTTCTCCGCTGATCGTGTATGTTTCAAAACGACTGCCATTATTGACATCGACGATCTGGACTTTTTCATATTCCAGAATACCGGCTGCCTCAAGCAGTTCTTCATCTACCGTGATGCTTCCGACATAATCCAGTTCTGCCTGAATGACAGTTGCCCGGTGGATCTTTCCTTTTAACATTTCAATTGTCATTTTTTATCCTTTCCTTCTGGAAAGACTTCAGTTTCCAATGATGAAAAAATCTTTGATAAAATAGAATGTTAGACTTTTTCGAAGGTTCTGAGTCTTATTTCCTAAAAATATAAGCTCTTGCACTTTTGCAATGATCTCTGGTTTCAGATGAGATTTCAGTGATTCAGTCAGAGTATAGTTCTGTATCGACAGATACTATCTCCGCAGATGATTATAAAACAGGAAGCGATAAATGTCAATGAGGGATGGGAATGTTTGCCTATTTATGCACACTATGATAAAATGAAGTCAATCCGGGGAACCTAATTCCAGAGAAAGAAGCAGACTTAGGATGAGGTGGCCTGATGGAGAAAATGTACTGGGATCAGTTTCTGCACAGCGGAAAGATCAAGGATTATCTTAGTTATAAAAATTGTATTGCAGACGGTCAGTCTTCAGAATGGGAAGATGACGGCAGAAAGAAGGAACAACGTGAACCAGATCGTATTGACAGGGATGGTGCTTTCGACGACTCCGGTGGGGGAATATGACCGCCGGGTCGTTTTGCTTACAAAAGAACAGGGAAAAGTATCGGCATTTGCCAAAGGCTCGAGAAGACCGAACAGTCCGCTTGTCGGAGTAGTGAACCCGTTTACATTCGGTGAATTTACCATGTATGAGGGAAGAAGTTCTTATACGATCCAGTCGGCAAAGGTGATCAATTATTTTTCGGAACTCCGGGAGGATGTGCTGGGAGCGTATTATGGTTTTTATTTTCTTGAGGTTGCGAATTATTATGCGAGAGAATTTAACGACGAACTCGAGATGCTGAAGCTTTTGTATCAGACGATGCGGGCGTTGACGAATCCGCATATTCCGGATGCCCTGATCCGGTGCATTTATGAACTGAAGATCCTGACGATCAACGGACAGGGACCGCAGGTCTTTCAGTGCGTGAATTGTGGGAATAAGGCAGAAACAGCAGTCTTCAGTGCCGGCAGAGGAGGACTGGTCTGTGAAACATGTGCCGGTGAAGTGCGGGACGGTATCAGACTGGCTTCTTCCACATTATATAGCATGCAATACATAGAAAGCAGTAAAGTAGAACATTTGTATACCTTTAACGTGAAGCCGGAGATTTTGCAGCAGCTTTCAAAAGTGACAGAACGGCTTATGGGACTTTACGTGGATCGGAAGTTTAAGTCGCTGGAAATTCTGGAAACGTTGCTGTAAGAGGTCTTGCAAAATAGTCCGTAAACCGCTACAATAGAAAACATTGATGCGGTGGGCGTTTCAGCGTGTATCAAATGATGGAAAATGAAAAAGAATGCGAGGAACATAAAATGGTTGAAAAGACAATGGACAAGATCGTAGCACTTGCGAAATCGAGAGGATTTGTATATCCGGGTTCAGAGATCTACGGTGGACTTGCGAATACATGGGATTATGGAAATCTCGGTGTAGAGCTTAAGAATAATGTAAAAAAGGCCTGGTGGAAGAAATTCGTTCAGGAGAACGCGTATAATGTGGGTGTAGACTGTGCCATCCTTATGAATCCACAGACATGGATCGCATCCGGACATCTTGGAGGATTCAGTGATCCGCTGATGGACTGTAAGCAGTGTCATGAGCGTTTCCGTGCAGATAAGATCATCGAAGATTTCTGTGCAGAAAAAGGAATTGAGATTGAAGGTTCTGTAGATGCATGGTCTCAGGAAGAGATGAGTTCATTTATTGAAGAACATCAGATTCCATGCCCGACCTGTGGAAAGCATGATTTTACAGATATCCGTCAGTTTAATCTGATGTTCAAGACATTCCAGGGTGTTACAGAAGATGCAAAGAATACAGTTTACCTTCGTCCTGAGACAGCACAGGGGATCTTTGTAAACTTTAAGAATGTACAGCGTACATCCAGAAAGAAACTTCCATTTGGTATCGGTCAGATCGGAAAGTCTTTCCGTAATGAGATCACACCGGGTAACTTTACATTCCGTACCAGAGAGTTTGAGCAGATGGAGCTGGAGTTCTTCTGCAAACCGGATACAGATCTGGAGTGGTTTGACTACTGGAAGAATTTCTGCCTGAACTGGCTGTCATCTCTTGGCCTGAAAGAGGATGAAGTGCGTTATCGTGACCATGATAAGGAAGAGCTTTCTTTCTACAGTAAGGCAACTACAGACGTAGAGTTCCTTTTCCCGTTTGGATGGGGCGAGCTGTGGGGAATTGCAGACCGTACAGATTATGACCTGACGCAGCATCAGAATGTATCAGGACAGGATCTCACATACTTTGATGATGAGACAAAAGAAAAATATATCCCATATGTAATTGAACCATCACTGGGAGCAGACCGTATGGTACTTGCGTTCCTGTGCAGTGCTTATGATGAAGAGAACATCGGAACAGAAGAGAAGCCGGATATGCGTACCGTATTGCATTTCCATCCGGCACTTGCTCCGGTTAAGATCGGTGTCCTTCCACTTTCCAAAAAGCTGAATGAAGGAGCAGAAAAGGTATATACTGAGTTATGTAAGTATTATAACTGCGAGTTCGATGATCGTGGAAATATCGGTAAGCGTTACCGTCGTCAGGATGAGATCGGTACTCCATTCTGCGTAACTTATGACTTTGATTCTGAAGAAGACGGAGCAGTTACAGTACGTGACCGCGATACGATGGAGCAGGAAAGAGTGAAGATCGAAGATCTGAAAGCATATTTTGAAAAGAAATTTGAGTGGTAGAATATTTGCCTTTCTCCGGAACGAAAGTTGTGCAGTCTTTCGGGGAATTATGGAAAGCCGGATCAGATCTCATACGAGAGATGACCGGCTTTTCGGTTAGAAAAAGACTCTTTTAGATGTGAGAAGATTTTGTGAGTATCTGTGGAGAGAGCAGTACCATACAGATCAGATGGAAACAGATCAGAAGAAAATAAGGAGGAGATTTCAATGGAGAGAAAAAATGCATGGAGTCAGTACAGTGCAGAGGAACTGAGCCGTCTTGAGGCAGTAAATGAGGATTATAAGGCCTGCCTGGATGCCGGAAAGACAGAGCGGGAATGTGTACGTCTTACGATTGAAAGAATTGAAAAAGAAGGGTATAAGAACCTGAAAGAGGTCATCCGAAACGGTGAAAAAGTACAGGCAGGAGATAAGGTATACGCAGTATGCATGGACAAGACCATCGCAATGTTCCATATGGGAACAAAGCCACTGGAAGAGGGAATGAATCTTCTCGGAGCCCATATAGATTCCCCACGCATTGATGTAAAGCAGAACCCACTTTATGAAAATGATGAATTTGCTTATCTTGATACACATTATTATGGCGGAATTAAGAAGTATCAGTGGGTTACACTTCCGCTGGCACTGCACGGAGTGATCGCAAAAAAGGATGGAACAGTTGTAAATGTCAGCATTGGAGAAAAGGAAGATGATCCGGTTTTCGTTATTACAGATCTGCTGATCCATCTTGCAGCAAAGCAGATGGAAAAGAAAGCGTCCACAGTTGTTGAAGGAGAAAAGCTGGACCTGCTGATCGGAAGTCGTCCGATCGAACAGGATGAGAGTCTGGAAGAGAAAGAAAAAGAAGCTGTCAAGGCAAATGTAATGAAGCTGCTGAAAGAGTATTATGAGATGGAAGAGGAAGATTTTCTTTCTGCAGAACTGGAGATTGTTCCGGCAGGAAAAGCACGTGATTGTGGTCTGGATCGCAGCATGGTGCTTGCATACGGACAGGATGACCGTGTGTGTGCTTTCACATCTCTTTTTGCAATGCTGGATGTAGAAGCCGTGGAGCATACAGCCTGCTGTATTTTAGTGGATAAAGAAGAGATCGGAAGCGTTGGTGCGACAGGTATGCATTCCCGTTTCTTTGAAAATACAGTTGCAGAGCTGGTGGCACTGACGGAAGGTGAGTCAGAACTGAAAGTCAGAAGAACCCTGATGAATTCCAGAATGCTCTCTTCTGATGTCAGTGCAGCATATGATCCGATGTATGCGGAAGTCTTTGAAAAGCGTAGTGCGGCATTCTTCGGAAAAGGTCTTGTATTTAATAAATTTACAGGATCACGTGGAAAGAGCGGATCGAATGATGCAAATGCAGAGTATCTTGCAAAGATCAGAAATGCAATGGATGCACAGGCGGTGGCATATCAGTTTGCAGAACTTGGAAAAGTAGATGCGGGCGGTGGAGGAACGATCGCCTATATCATGGCAAATTACGGAATGGAAGTCATTGACAGCGGAGTTGCCGTGCTGAGCATGCATGCTCCATGGGAAGTGACGAGCAAAGCCGATGTATATGAGGCATATAAAGGATACAGGGCATTCATTGAAGAAATGTAAAGCAGAATAGTGCCGGAGGTATTATGGAACTACAGACATGGATCGTACTGATCATAGAGCTGATTGGAACGGTGGCATTTTCAGTTTCGGGAGCTATGGTCGGAATGCGGAAGCAGATGGATATTTTCGGAGTGATCGTGCTTGGAGTTGTAACAGCAGTCGGTGGCGGAATGATGCGGGATGTGTTCCTCGGACAGATACCGGGAGCCTTTACTAAACCGGTTTATGTAGAGGCGGCAGTGGTGTCTGCGGTCATTCCGTTTGTATTGCTGTATGTGAATAAAAAGCTGCTCCACAGCAGATACCAGATAGTGTATACAAAGATTATTTTTCTGATGGATTCACTGGGACTGGGGATTTTCACGGCAATGGGGGTTTCAACGGGTGTGGGAGCAGGATATGAAAAAAATATGTTTTTTCTCTGCTTCCTCGGAACGCTGACCGGTGTTGGAGGTGGTCTGCTGCGGGATATGATGGCAGGGGTTCCACCCTATATTTTCGTAAAGCATGTCTATGCCTGTGCATCGATTGCCGGGGCGGTCTGCAGTGTACTGGTTTACCGTCGGTATGGGCAGATTCCGTCCCTGATCACCGGAACAGCAGTGACGTTGCTGATCCGGCTTGCAGCTGCACATTACCGTTGGAATCTTCCCTGTGTGAAACTGGAGGAGGGACGGAGCAGTATAAATGAGCCGGGGACAGACAAAGCAGAAAAGGATATGCCGATGATAAATAAATAAGATGTTGGGGTCAAAAGCCCCCAACAATGATGCCAACGGATTGTTTCGTGCTACGCACTCCCACAATCCTACCCGCTATTCGCATATCATGGTGCTTACGCCCCACTTTTATGCTCATATCGGGGCGGGTCTCAAGGTCATTCTACCACCAGTGTGCAAGCACACGTGGTTTCAGACCTTTTGACCCTGACAGCATAAATAAAGGACAGATCAGACAGAAAAGCTATAATATTCGACATGGTGTGCAGTAATGAATCTGAATGAGGCATAAATGAACAAAAAAGCATTGTAAAGATTGTACATAATTACGAACAAAACGCTTGACTCAACCATGTAAAACTATTAAAATATTATATGCGAATTAATGTAAATTTATTTGTAAAAAATTATTTTAGGAGGTCATTGAACATGGCAAAATGGGTTTATATGTTCACTGAAGGTAACGCCGACATGAGAAATCTTCTCGGTGGAAAAGGCGCAAACCTTGCAGAGATGACAAACCTGGGACTCCCGGTACCACAGGGATTCACAGTAACAACTGAGGCTTGTACACAGTACTATGAGGATGGCAGACAGATCAACGACGAAATTATGGGTCAGATCATGGAAGCTATCGATAAAATGGAAGGCATCACAGGAAAGAAATTCGGAGACAAGCAGAATCCGCTTCTCGTTTCCGTTCGTTCTGGAGCAAGAGCTTCCATGCCAGGTATGATGGATACGATCCTGAACCTTGGACTGAATGAAGAAGTTGTTGAGACACTGGCAGAAGCTTCAGGCAACCCACGTTGGGCTTGGGACTGCTACAGAAGATTTATCCAGATGTTCTCTGATGTAGTTATGGAAGTTGGTAAGAAGTATTTTGAAGAACTTATCGACAAGATGAAAGAAGAAAAAGGTGTTAAGCAGGACGTTGATCTTGACGCTGATGACCTGAAGAAGCTGGCTGAGCAGTTCAAGGCAGAGTACAAGTCCAAGATCGGTTCAGACTTCCCTTCAGATCCGAAAGAGCAGTTGATGGAGGCTGTTAAGGCTGTATTCCGTTCATGGGACAACCCGAGAGCTAACGTTTACCGTCGTGATAATGATATCCCGTATTCATGGGGAACAGCAGTTAACGTACAGATGATGGCATTCGGTAACATGGGAGATGACTGTGGTACAGGTGTTGCCTTCACTCGTGACCCTGCTACAGGAGAGAACGGTCTGTTCGGAGAGTTCCTGACAAATGCACAGGGCGAGGACGTTGTTGCCGGTGTTCGTACACCAATGCACATTTCCGAGATGGAGCAGAAGTTCCCGGAAGCATTCAAGCAGTTTAAAGAAGTATGCAATACTCTGGAGAAGCACTACAGAGATATGCAGGATATGGAGTTTACTGTAGAGCATGGTAAACTGTATATGCTTCAGACACGTAATGGTAAGAGAACAGCTCAGGCTGCTCTTAAGATCGCTTGTGATCTTGTAGATGAAGGAATGAGAACAGAGGAAGAGGCTGTTGCAATGATCGACCCTCGTAACCTCGATACTCTGCTTCACCCACAGTTCGACGCTGCAGCACTGAAAGCTGCTACACCAATGGCTAAAGCACTTGGAGCATCTCCAGGAGCTGCTTGTGGTAAAGTCGTATTCACAGCTGATGACGCTGTAGAGTGGGCTGCAAGAGGAGAGAAAGTTATCCTTGTTCGTCTTGAGACATCACCAGAAGATATCACAGGTATGAAGTCAGCTCAGGGTATCCTGACAGTTCGTGGTGGTATGACATCCCATGCAGCCGTAGTTGCACGTGGAATGGGTACATGCTGTGTATCTGGTTGTGGTGACATCACAATGGACGAAGCTAATAAGAAATTTACACTTGCAGGAAAAGAATTCCACGAGGGAGATTCAATCTCACTTGATGGATCCACAGGTGCTATCTATGACGGAATCATCCCGACTGTAGACGCTACAATCGCTGGTGAGTTCGGAAGAATCATGGGATGGGCTGACAAGTACAGAACTATGAAGGTTCGTACAAATGCTGATACACCGGCTGACGCTAAGAAAGCTCGTGAGCTTGGTGCAGAAGGTATCGGACTTTGCCGTACAGAGCATATGTTCTTTGAAGGCAACAGAATCGACGCATTCCGTGAGATGATCTGTGCAGAGACAGTGGAAGAAAGAGAAGCAGCACTTGCTAAGATCCTTCCGGAGCAGCAGGGAGACTTCGAGAAACTGTATGAAGCTCTTGAAGGTAACCCGGTTACAATTCGTTTCCTTGACCCACCGCTTCATGAGTTCGTTCCTACAGAGGAAGAGGACATCAAGAAACTGGCTGACGCTCAGGGCAAGACAGTTGACCAGATCAAAGCTATTATCGACAGCCTGCACGAGTTCAACCCAATGATGGGACACCGTGGATGCCGTCTTGCAGTTACATATCCAGAGATTGCTAAGATGCAGACAAGTGCTGTTATCCGTGCAGCAATCAATGTAAAGAAAGCTCATCCAGATTGGAACGTTAAACCAGAGATCATGATCCCACTTGTTGGAGATATCAAAGAGCTTAAATACGTTAAGAAATTCGTTGTAGAGACAGCTGACGCTGAGATCGCAGCAGCTGGAAGCGACCTTGAGTACGAGGTTGGTACAATGATCGAGATCCCAAGAGCTGCTCTTACAGCTGACGATATCGCAAAAGAAGCTGACTTCTTCTGCTTCGGAACAAACGACCTTACACAGATGACATACGGATTCTCCCGTGATGACGCTGGTAAGTTCCTTGATGCTTACTATGACGCTAAGATCTTCGAGAACGATCCATTCGCTAAACTGGATCAGGTTGGTGTTGGTAAGCTCATGAAGATGGCTATCGAACTCGGAAAACCGGTTAACCCGACACTCCACGTTGGTATCTGTGGAGAGCATGGTGGAGATCCAAGCTCTGTAGAGTTCTGCAACAGCATTGGACTTGACTATGTATCCTGCTCACCATTCCGTGTACCGATCGCTCGTCTTGCAGCAGCACAGGCAGCTATCAACCAGAAGAAATAAACTGTTGGTAATATCACAGGGCAAACCCAATTATCCAGTTTTAGGGCAAAACTTCTATCCAGTACACACAGCTAAACACATAGCTAACTGACTAGAAAATCAGCCCCCAAATTGTACCAGAGTACAGATAAAAAGAACCGTCCTGTGATATGAAATTAACTTGAGTATTTAATCAAGTTAAATGTCCAAGCATAAACTAAGACTCTTGGAACTTTAGAGAAATAATCTAAGGTTTCAGGAGTCTTTTTTGTTTTAGAAAAATTTGTAATTACTTACCTTGTTACTTAGTAAATGAATTTCTTAATGCCTTCTTAGAGAGTATGCTTCTTAGAAAGTATAATTTTGTCGAGTAATGTGGGATTATTAGACAAAATTAAGTGGTTGGAAAAAGAAACATCTGTAAAGGTAATAACAGAACCAGTTGAAAGTAAGATTTCCAATGTGTTATTCGGTTTCCAATTAATATTGAGAATATCCATTTATATCACCTCTTTTTTCTGTTGTATGTAGAGTCATAGTCCATTATTGGTAGTAATAGGCTACAATATTATTATACGAAAACAATAGAGAAAAGAGGAACTGATTAAAAATCAAGATAATATTTCATCGTTGACATTTCATAACATAACTACATGACAAAGGAGAGTGTTACGGATAAGCCAGTGACAAGGGTGTCATTAAAGGAAAGGCTGGAAAATATGAAGCAGAAAGTAGCCGGAATGGATAAGCATGAAAAAGTAAAGGAGAAAGAGGAGGTTCGCTGATTTTAAAAAAATTCACAACTATGTTATTGCAAATTTTGCAGTTACCGAATACAATAAAAATAGAAAAGTATGATTAAGCGAAGATAAGCCATACTAATGAAGGAGGTGTTTATATGGCAACTTCAAGTATTACTAAGAATTTTGTTATATCAGGTCAAAGGCAGGTTGAGATGTTTGCTGATGCGATTGAAGCATCTGCCAACGATCAGACACCTTCCATTAAAGTTAATGCTACTTTTTTAACAGATCCGAAAGATATAGCGAAATTTATGCAAAAAAGGAAGAAAGCGAATGCAGGAAGTAAGTAAATACACGGTTTTCAACATTCGTGAGTATTTGAATGGAAACAATGAAGAACTCGGAGAGGACGATTTACGACAGGTTCTTTCCGAGTTTTCATGTGAGAAAAATCCGGATGTTGAAAGATTTGCAAAAGAACAGTCAATAGAATTTGCCAAAAAGCAGCAATCCGTCACCTATCTGGTGTTTTCAACAGAAGATGCGGAACTTGTGGGATATTTTGCAATTACCATAAAGCCAATAACGGTAAATGCAGAGTCATTTAGTAATACAATAAAGAAAAAACTAGCCAGAGTAAGTGAGCTGAATGAGCAGAATCATACATATAATATGGCAGCTTACTTGATAGCACAGCTTGGCAAAAACTATAACAATGGTGCAAATGACCGAATTACCGGGGAGGAATTGCTTGGACTGGCAATTAAGCAGTTACAGCAGTTACAGTATTTAGCTGGTGGTATGGTAGTTTTTCTCGAAACATTAAATGAAGAAAAATTGCTGTCTTTTTATCAAGGGAAAGGTTTTCAGCAGTTTGACAGCAGATTATCGGAATCAGCCAGTCATGAACCACATGAGTTGATTCAGTTATTAAAAATTTTAAAGTAACATAGAGACAGGTGTATGGAAAATATTAAAATCCATACACCTTTTTTAGTTTTCAGATACCGTCTTGTGAATTTACAGAGCGGTATTTTTGCGTTTAGAAGAAAGGAAATCATAACTATGTGGGAGAATTATCCGAGTTGCAGGGACAGACACAGGGGGAAACGCTGGAAGCGGTTTATGAAAAATTCAATATAGACCACCTAGCAGATTACAAGGGACATTGTTCCTGTGATAGTCCGAGTTTTGTGCGAGCTTCTCGCACTGCATCGGCAAGATTTTGTTTTATGTCCTGCATTGTAATTCACCTCCACAGTAGTTTGCATTACACATTAAAAAGAATGAATTGCATTGCGATACAGTTATAATATGGAGTAAAATACATGATGAGAAAGAAGCGGAAAAGATATAGATCTATTAGTAACATCATGACAACTCAGTAAAATACATGCTATAATAAAAAGATGTTGGGGTCAAAAGCCCCCAACAATGATGCCAACGGATTGTTTCGTGCTACGCACCCCCACAATCCTACCCGCTATTCGCATATCATGGTGCTTACGCCCCACTTTTATGCTCATATCGGGGCGGGTCTCAAGGTCATTCTACCACCAGTGTGCAAGCTCATGTGGGCTTAGACCTTTTGCCCCTGACATCTTTTATTATTAATAGTATAGAAAGAAAAGAAAGGCAGCAACTGCAATGGAGAATATTTTCCCGGGAAATGCATTCCGGGTTGGTGGAGACGAATTTGTAATTATTGAGACGGGGATTGTTAAGGCACAGTTTTTTCAAAAATTAGATGAGCTTCGCAGGGAAATGGAAAAAAGAAAAGAGAACTTTTCTATTGGTGTTTTATGGAGAGAGAATGAAAATGACATAGTTACCATGTTAAAAGAGGCAGATAATATCATGTATACTGAGAAGAAAAAATATCATTTAGAAAATAAGGAATTGTAGAATATGATCAACAGAGAAGATATGCTGGCATTGACAAGGCGAATGACAGTAAAAAGAACATCCATTACCAGAATTGCAGGAAGTTATATGGATGAAGAAGGATTTAGTGAAGGAACATTTAATACTCATTTTCAGAATCTGAGTCCGGCAGAAAGGGAGAAGAATCTTGCACTGGCAAAAGCAGTTCCTTTTTCTGAAACCAATAAAAATCTGAAAGAATACTGTTTTGAATCTGAAAAAGATCAGAATGGAAAAGCGACAGTGAATCCTATGCGGCAGCTTCTGATAGGGATGAGAAACTGTGGCCTCAAAAATGATGCATTGATGGATACTTTTTATGAAGTGATTGGAGAAAAATATCAGACGGACAGTTCTTATGCAATCTATGTATTTCATGACAGATATGATATTCCTGCAAAGGGAAAAGATCATGAAAGGCTGGGAGAATCAGAAAATGTGTATGAATATCTGATCTGTGTGATTTGTCCGTTAGAAAATGAATATGAACCTGGAGAGCCAGAATGTGGATTCCTTTTTCCTGCATTTTTGGATGGGGGAGCAGCATTAAACTGCGTGGATATTTATCAGAAAAATACAAAAAATCCGCATACAGAGCTGAAAGAATTGCTTGGATGCAGACCAGTGGACAACAGGAGGTGAGGTCATGGGAAAAATGCTTAAAAATGAAGTGGCTAAAAATGAATTGAAAGAAGTGCGGCATTCGGAAGAATGGCATAAATCGGGCGAAAAAGTAAAATACAGACTTGCAGATGCCATGAAATCCTGCATGAAAAAAGCACCGGTGGAGAAAATCACAGTTAAGGAGATCACGGAAGAGTGTGGTGTGACACGGCAGACATTTTACAGAAATTTTCAGGATAAATATGATCTGATCAACTGGTATTTTGATAAGATTTTGATAGAATCATTTGCCCACATGGGAGAAGGAAAGACCGTGTATGAGGCACTGGTAAATAAATTCCATTACATACAGGAAGAAAAGCTGTTTTTCAAAGCAGCATTTAAAAATGATACTCAGAACTGTCTGAGAGATCATGATTTTGAACTGATCAGGGAATTTTATAAAAATCAGATTGAAGAAAAATCAGGAAAAACCATGTCGGAGCATCTGCAATTTCAATTAGAAATGTATTGTCAGGGGTCAATTTATATGACGGTACAATGGGTTTTGGGAGAGATGAAAGAAAGTCCGGAAAATCTTGCACATGCACTGGCACAGTCCATGCCGGAAGAATTGGCAAAAGTATTTCGGGAGCTGGAGATGTTGTGAAATTTGTAGTTGTTGGGGTGAAAATATCGCGACAGCAGGAAGTGTTTCTGACAGAAGAGCGTCCATATCCACACTTGTTGTTGCATCGCAGTGCAGGACCCGCTTTACCTCAGCCCGTTGACAACTTGTAACAGGAACGTGGAAACACTCGTGCAGAGGCACTCCTGTTTACGTTCCTTAACAAGTTGGGCAAAGTGTCTTCGGAACGCTCCTTGTCAATGCACTGCTCACGCAACAGCAAGGGCGGATATTAGGCTTTTCAAATCAGAAAATTTTCCCTCATGCCAGAACATTTTCTCCCAACAAAGACGAAATTCCAATAAGAAATAAAGAGCCGGATGGCTATCAACTAAGATAAATGATCTGTCCAATAGTAAAGATGTCGGGGTCAAAAGCCCCCGACTTTGATGCCTACGGATTGCTCCGTGCTACGCACTCCCACAATCCTACCCAATATTCGCATATCGTGGGATTATCATCCCACTTTTATGCTCATATCGGGGCGGGTCCTAAGGTCTTTCACCCACCTATGAGCAAGCTCATGTGGGCTTAGACCTTTTGACCCTGGCATCTAGTAAATACAATATCTACTGTCTAATATTTACGATCGAATATCTTAGTCAATAG
>ERZ791903.1819-NODE-1819-length-18285-cov-3.893966_pt1 | contig 18285 bp, 18 predicted proteins | sample MGYA00510148_ERZ791903 | MGnify/ENA primary metagenome ERZ791903 (study PRJEB30046, sample SAMN00792080) | human gut metagenome | study: EMG produced TPA metagenomics assembly of the A metagenome-wide association study of gut microbiota in type 2...
CAGAACTTTTATAAAGTTCTGAAAACTTGCTCAGCGGGGCGAAAAGACTTTTTCGGCACGATGAAACCCCCGCCCAATTTTGGGCGGGGGTTTGTTTATCCGATTTTGGAAACAGGGGGCGCAAAGCTATTTTCGTTTTCCTTGGCTAAGTAACTGATGATGTCCCGCCGGGTGACGATGCCGATGAAATTATCCAGATCGTCGATGACGGGAATGAAGTTCTGATTCATGGCGCTTTCCAGCAGCGCGTCCATGGTCACGGTGATGCGGACCGCCGGGTATTTGCTGCCGATGATGTCCCGGACCCGCAGCTCCTCCGCCTTTTTCATGGAGGGATCGTCGGTGTCCAACAACCGCCAGAGGAAATCCCCTTCGCTGACAGTGCCCACATACCGGCCGTCCCGGGTGATGACGGGGATGGCAGTATAGCCCCGGTTACGCATCTTTTCAAGACCCTGGCGGAAGGTAAAGTCATCGTACAGATAGGCGATCCGGCTTTTGGGAAGCAGAAAATAGGCAATGTTCACGCTGAGTGCTCCTTTCCATTTACGAACGCCGACAGCGGCGGAACCGTTCCTTTTCTCTATATACAGTATACAGGAACCCATTGTCGATTTCTTGAACAATGTATGAAATTTAAAAAAATAGTCCTTTTCTTTTCGGCAAGGACCTGCTATGATAAAAAATAGTGATAAATGCAACAAGGAGGCGCTGCGATGCTGACAGCCCAGGAATTGAAAACCAGTCCGCTGTTCCATGACATCAGCTATGAGGAATATCGCCGGATGCTGACCTGCTTTCAGGCGGCCCAGCGGTCTTATGTGCCGGAGGAACAGGTCTATGATTTTACATCCTCCCGGACGGACGCAGTAGGCATTGTGGAGCGGGGGCAGGTGTCCCTGATCCGGATCGACGAGGCGGGCGTGGCGACGGTGCTGGAGGACATGGGACCCGGCGGCGTGTTTGGCCGCCATCTGGCCTTTGCGGGCTTTGCGGCGGACAGTCTGGAGGTGGTGGCCCGCACCGCCTGCGACATTCTGTTCATCGACAATTCCTGCATATTCAAACGCTGCGAGAATGCCTGCACCCACCACAGCACGTTGGTCTACAATATGATGAACCTGCTCAGCAATAAGACCCGTTCCCTCAGCGAGCGGGTGGACGTCCTGTCCCGGCGGTCCATCCGGGAAAAACTGCTGTGCTATTTCCGCCAGCAGGCGGAGAAGAGCGGGGAGGATGTGTTTACGCTGCCCTTTTCCCTGAGTGTTCTGGCGGACTACATCGCAACGGACCGCAGCGCCATGATGCGGGAGCTGCGGCATTTGAAGGAGCAGGGGATCGTCTGCACCGACGGGCGGCAGATCCGCCTCTTGGGGGAGCGGCCGACGGCTTGAATATGTGACGCGGGGCAATCCTAAAATGAATACCCGGTCTTACTTCGCGTCCTATCGACTTCAAAAAATTCTTCTCAAACGGGCGGGACTGTGGTATCATACAGGCAGAGATATGAAAGGGCGGGTGGCGTTATGCGCAAAGTGCGATGCTATGAGTGCGGTAAGACCTACGATTATGATACCGATGATTTCTGTCCGAAGTGCGGCGCGTTCAACCAGCCGCCCAAGTCCACCACCATCGACGCCAACGGCGCGGTGATCCGGGTGGACGGGATCAATGAGCGGGGCCATGCCGGGTCCTTCGTCCATGAGGAGCTGCATGAGGAGAACCGGGAACGCAAGCGCATGGGCCTTTCCAAGGGCACCCGCCGGACGGCGGCTGCGGCGCCACAGCCGTCTGTGCAGAGAACCGCATCCCGGCAGAGCGGAAGACAAAGCGGGAAAGCGCAGCCTGCGGTGGGCAAGCTGATCTTCTGGATTTTTGCGGCCATCATCGGGCTGAATATCCTCAGTTCTTTAGTCGGACTTTTGCTGATGTGGTGACGGGTTTCCACCCATTTGGGTGAGAAATGCCGGAGAACCGGAATTGGAAGGGGGCGTGTCCCTGTGAACGTGATTTTGATAATGAGTGCCTTTTGGGTCATATACGGAATCGCCGGTATATTGGGTTTTCAGGTCATCCGAAGTGAATACAGAGGGCATGACTGGACGAAAACCTATGTTCGTTTGCTGGGCGCATCGTGGCTGATGCTGGGTGTCCCGTGGCTGTTGTTCGATCGGATAGCGGTGCATACGGCTGCGAATATCGGGACAGGTTTGCTCTGTATCATTTTGCTTGCGCTGGCCATGCCATCCATTGTGTTTACGTTTTTTATCGACAAAAAATACAGAAATATCCTGAAAAACGAGTAAAAAGACACCGCCTCATGTTTCATGAGGTGGTGTTTCTTTGACCTTGCACGAAACCGGAACAAACTGACCTTGAGTGAGCAAGGCTGTCCTTTTTTGTCTGCGTTCCATGATTTTGACAGCGGTATTTTTCCGCCCCGTGCGCAAACTATCCCTGAATACGGAAAGAAAGAGCGATGGGGATGCAAAAGCTGCTGTCAATTTTTGTTTATCTGATTTTGCTGATATTTTTGGAGTCGGCGGCGGAGGTGACGGGGGTACCGGCCTCGGCCCCGGCGGAACTGCCAGAGGAGCCGAGCTATGTAGCTCTCACCTTTGATGACGGTCCCCGGCGGGGCACCACCGCCCGGCTGCTGGACGGCCTCCGGGAGCGGGGGGCCAGCGCTACCTTCTTCTTAGTGGGGGAGCGGCTGGCGGGGAACGAGGATCTGGTGCTGCGGATGCAGGCAGAAGGGCATCAGGTGGGGACCCATACGTGGAGCCATATCCGCCTGGACGGTACGGCCCCAGCGGCGCAGCTCCGGGACATTCAGGCGGCGCAAAACGCAGTCTGCAAACTCTTGGACACGGATAGCTGCTGGCTGCGGCCGCCTTACGGCCTCATTGATCCGGCGGTCCGCGGCGGCGTTACGGTGCCTATGGTCCACTGGAGCGTGGACCCTCGGGACTGGGAAAGCCGGGATACGGCGATGGTGGTCCGCTCTGTTTTAAAGGACGTACAGCCGGGAGACATCATTCTGCTGCACGACATCTACCCCTCCTCCGTGGAGGCGGCGCTTCAGATCGTGGACGCGCTGGAGGCGGAGGGGTATTGGTTTGTTACAGTGGAAGAGCTTCTGGAGCTGAACGGCATCCAGCCCAAAGCGGGGGCTATGTACCGGTCCGGGCGGGTGTAGCTCAGTACTGCCGCACCACGGCTACCACTTTGCCCAGGATCTGAGCGTAGGTGCCGTCGATAGGCTCGTAATCGTCATTTTCCGGCAATAGCCAGATGTGGCCGTTTTTCCGGGAAAACCGCTTAACGGTGGCCTCGTCATCGATCATGGCCACCACGATCTCCCCCTGATTGCAGGTCTGCTGCTGCCGCACCACCACCAGATCACCGGGGAGAATTCCTGCATTCAGCATGGATTCACCCCGGACCCGCAGGGCGAAGTGAACGTCCCCGGGATGCCCGGTGTGGAAGGTGAGGTAGTCCTCGATGCACTCCTGAGCCAGAATGGGACTGCCGGCTGCCACATTGCCCACGATGGGCACCCGGTCCGCCGGTTCCTCCGGCTCCGGGACGGACGGCGCGGCGGGATGGGTCAGGGTGATGGCCCGTCCTTTTCCGGCGCCGATCTCAATGACACCGGCATCCGCCAGCTTTTTCAGATGGAAGTGGACGGTGGAGGGGGACCGCAGGCCAACGGCCTCGCCAATCTCCCGGACAGACGGGGGATACCCCTGCGTCTGGATGCAGGCGGCAATGTAATCATAGATCCTCTGCTGCATGGCAGAAAGCATGAAATGACCTCCATTCTATTGGCAGCTTCCGGCAGCTGCGCCGGAGCAATGTATTTTACAGTCAGTATACCATAGTTTTTCTCAAAATGCAAACATTTGTTCTATGGATAACGAGAGACTTTGACAGATATTTTTTGTAAAATGGACTTGAAATAGGGACAAAGCTATGGTATTATAAACTTCTGTAAGATGATTTTCTGCGCCTGTGCGCGAATGAATGTTCGGAGGTTGTCCACTATGAAGACCGTTGTTACTATTTTGCAGCTGCTTTGCGGCCTTGCTATCATCCTGATCGTGCTGTTCCAGTCCGGCAAGAGCCAGGGCCTGTCCGGTGCCATCGGCGGCGTGGCTGATTCTTTCCTGGCCAAGAACAAGGCCAAGACCATCGACGCTAAACTGGCTCGCGCTACCAAGTGGGTTGGTGCTGTGTTCCTGGTGCTGACCTTGATCCTGCTGATCCTGAACTAAAAACGGAAACGAAAGAGACGCCTGCGGGCGTCTCTTTTTTGCGTGTTCGGCTGTGGGGGGCGGGGAAGTTCAGCAGGTGATACGGGTGCCGGTTTTACCGTCGATGCCGTCCCGGGCCTTTTCCAACAGGGTAATGAGGGCGGTGCGGCCGGGCTTGGATTCCGCAAATTTGACGGCGGCTTCCACCTTTGGAAGCATGGAGCCGGGAGCGAACTGCCCCTCGCCTATATAAGTGCGGGCTTCCTCCGGTGTCAGGGCATCCAGCCATTTCTGGTTCGGCTTGTTGAAGTTCACCGCCACCTTTTCCACGGCGGTAAGGATGATGAGCATATCGGCATCCAGATGCTCCGCCAGCAGCTCCGAGGCGAGATCCTTGTCAATGACTGCGGCGGCGCCCTTGAGATGATGATGGTCCGTGGCGATGACGGGAATCCCACCGCCGCCGCAGGCGATGACCACGTTATCTGCCTCCGCCAGCGCCCGGATGGTGGTCAGCTCCACCACGGCCATAGGCTTGGGGGAGGCCACCACCTGCCGCCAGCCCCGGCCCGCGTCCTCCGCAATGTGCCAGCCCTTTTCGCGGGCCATTTTCTCGGCTTCTTCTTTGGACATAAAGGCGCCGATGGGCTTGGTGGGGTGTTGAAAGGCGGGATCGTTTCCATCCACGACCACCTGCGTCAGCACCGTGGCGACGCCCTGCTGAAGACCCCGATTCAAAAGCTCCTCCTTCAGGGCGTTTTGCAGATCGTAGCCGATATAGCCCTGACTCATGGCCACGCACATGGACAGGGGCATCACATCGGCGGACGGCTCCTGCCTGCAGTAGGCGGCGAAGGCATTCTGGATCATGCCCACCTGGGGGCCGTTGCCGTGGGCCACCGCTACCGTGTGCCCGGCTTCTACCAGATCCGCAATGGCCTTGGAGGTCTCCTTTACCGCCAGCATCTGTTCCGGCAGATTTTTGCCCAGCGCGTTGCCGCCCAGGGCGATGACGATTCGTTTACCCATACTGTTGCTCCTCATTTTTAACAAAATCTGACAATAGACGATCATAGCGGGGATACTGATGCAATCAGTATCCCCGCTATTGTCGTTTTTATGAGGGTTCAACAGGAAATATAAGACTTAGAACCGCTTGCGGCTGTCATTGGCACCATCCAACGCCCGCAGACAGGAGACAGGGTCCTTTACCTGACTCATGAGGATCATGGCGGCGATGATATAGGGCTTGAAGCTGGCCTCCTTGTACAGGGGTACCAGATACCGGTCGAACACGGAGGCGTCCACCTCGCCCTCCTTGCAGGAGGCACCGGTGATATCGGCGGGCAGGCAGTGGAGATACAGGGCCTTGCCGTCCTTGGTGCGCTTCATCATTTCCTCAGAGCAGGTCCAGTTCTTGAATTGGGCATTCTGGGCCAGCAGCTTCTGCTCCAGTGCGTCGATGCCCGCCTGATCGCCGGCGGCGTACAGCTTGGTGCGCTGTTCCATAGCGGCGAAGGGCGCCCAGCTCTTGGGATAGACGATATCCGCGCCGTCGAAGGCCTCCTCCATGGTGGCAACCTTCTTGTAGCTGCCGCCGGTGGCAGCGGCATTCTTCTTGGCAATCTCCTCTACCTCAGGCATGACGTCATAGCCCTCGGGGTGAGCCAGCACTACGTCCATACCGAAGCGGGTCATCAGGCCGATGACGCCCTGAGGCACGGACAGGGGCTTGCCGTAGGAGGGAGAATAGGCCCAGGTCATAGCGATCTTCTTGCCCTTCAGATTCTCCACGCCGCCGAACTGGTGGATCATGTGGAGCATATCCGCCATGCACTGGGTTGGGTGGTCCACATCGCACTGGAGGTTTACCAGCGTGGGCCGCTGCTCCAGAATGCCGTCCCGGTAGCCTTCATCCAGGGCATCCATAAAGGTTTTCTGATATTTGTGACCCTCACCGATAAACATATCATCCCGGATGCCGATGACGTCCGCCATGAAGGACACCATGTTGGCGGTTTCCCGAACGGTCTCGCCGTGGGCGATCTGAGACTTCTTTTCGTCCAGATCCTGAACCTCCAGACCCAGCAGATTACAGGCGGAGGCAAAGGAGAAGCGGGTGCGGGTGGAGTTGTCCCGGAAGATGGAGATACCCAGACCGGAATCAAAGATCCGGGTGGACTGATTCCGTTCCCGGAGATCCCGCAGCGCATCGGCTACGGTGAAGATAGCCTCCAATTCCTCATCAGTCTTGTCCCAAGTCCAATAAAAGTCGGACTTATACATATTGTTGATGTGCAAACGCTCTAAACGGCGGGCCAATTCGATCGTTTTAGACATAATTCCATCTCCTATTCATGAACATATTTACTGGATGTCATTGTCGGTCAGGGACTGACGGAATTCCGTGGCGTCCTCGGTTTTTTCCTCCGTTTTGTACAGGCCGGGCACGGCGGCGTACAGGGCGGCGCAGGTCACCAGATCCTGCTTCCAGGTGATCTCGTTGGGCGCATGAGCCTGCGATTCCGCGCCGGGGCCGAAGCCCACGCAGGGAATCCCGTACCGGCCCTGAATGGACACGCAGTTGGTTGAGAAGGTCCACTTGTCGATGAGGGGGCGGTTCCGCAGGTGCATGGCGTCATACTTGGGGTCGGCGTCAGCGTGGCCGATGCGCGCCTCGCCCCAGAGGGCCTTGTGGGCGTCGGCCAGAGCCTGCACGTGAGCGGCGCTCTCCTTGTTGATCCAGGTGGGGAAGAAGCACTCGGTCTCGTAGACCTCGCCGGTCCAGGAGGGCCGGTCATACATGTACATACTGACCTTTACATCATCCTTATACTTCTGGACAGCGGGCAGAGCCTCGATCTCCTTCAGGCAGGAATCCCAGGTTTCGCCGGCGGTCATGCGGCGATCCACGGAAATGGCGCAGCTATCCGCCACAGCGCAGCGGGAGGGAGAGGTATAGAAGATCTGGGATACGGTGCAGGTGCCACGGCCCAGGAACTGAGCGTCCTCGGCGTGCTCCGGGTTGAATTCCGGATTCAGCATTTTCACGAGCCCCTTGATCTCATTGGAGGGGCCGTCGCCGTTTTCGTTGAGAGCGCGGATGTTCTGGAGGATATCGGCCATTTTGTAGATGGCGTTGTCTCCCCGCTCCGGAGCGGAGCCGTGGCAGGAGATGCCCTTTACATCCACGCGGATCTCCATGCGGCCCCGGTGACCCCGGTAGATGCCGCCGTCGGTAGGCTCAGTGGAGATAACGAACTCGATCTTGCTCCGGGCGTCCTCGGGACCGTTGAAGACCTTGTTGACGATGTACTGCCAGCACATACCGTCGCAGTCCTCCTCCTGCACGGAGCCGACCACCATAATCTTATAGCCTTCAGGGATCAGCCCCAGATCCTTCATGATCTTGGCGCCGTAAACGGCGGAGGCCATGCCGCCCTCCTGATCGGAGCCGCCCCGGCCGTAGATCACATCGTCTGTTTCATAGCCCTCGTAGGGGTCGGCCTCCCAGTTGGAGAGGTTGCCGATGCCTACCGTGTCGATGTGGGAGTCGATGGCGATGATCTTCTCGCCGTTACCCATCCAGCCGATGACGTTGCCGAGACCGTCGACTTCCACCTTGTCATAGCCCAGATGCTCCATCTCAGCCTTGATGCAGTGGGCCACCTCCCGCTCCTCGCAGCTTTCGCTGGGGTGGGAGATCATCTCCCGCAGGAAGCGGGTCATGTCCGCCTGATAATTTTGGGCCGCAGCCTTGATCGCTTCAAAATCCATATCATTACCCTCCATGATCCGGTTTTATAAAGTGCGTATGCAGGGGGTGCTTTCACTCTTATCATAGCACGATTCCAAATGGTGTCAAACAAAATTTGCGTCTGGCGATTTCCGCAAAAAGCGCAGGATCACACCCGTGAAAAACCGAGAAAAATCTGTCTGCGAGGGAAGAAAAAAGAGAGACTGCTGCCAGGGTATAGCAGCTCGGTCAGGCACAGCCTGCCGCACATTCGGAGGCCATAAAATACTGTCAGCTGTGTGGCCATCCCGGCATGGTCAGCGTCCTGCGGCAAATCACTGGCAATCGGGCAGGCTTGAAGCTCAGTGCCGGGAATTCCACCAGCTTGTGTACGCCGCCGCGTAGTTGGTCTTAAACCCCAACACGCCGCGTGTAACCATTTTTTCCCACCAATCGGGATAATCTCCCAGATTCGAGAACACATGGATCCCATGCTCTCCCAGCCAGCGAACATCCTCACAGGTAAACGCATCCGCATTGAGCCCCACTTCAAACAGGTCCATGTTCGGGATCATCCGCTTGGCTTCCTCCGTTAAGCGGCGCATATTAGCCCCCATCCGCAAACCGGTTGGCTTTCCGTTTTTGCGAACCGCCGCCTGCATTTCTTCCACGTAGACCGGATCTCCGGAAAAGAGGATGTAGCTGCCGGTATTGGGAGATCGACTGAGCAATTCCAGTATCGGTCCAGCAAGGCCGGGGGCTTTGACTTCGACTTCGACCGTGATGCTTCTGCTCTGAGCGGCCAGCCATGCGTCAAAATCGGAAAAGCGCATCAGATGAGCCATGCGCCCATCCTCCGCAAGGGCCGTTTCGTAATCCCGCCCCTCAACCTGACCCATGACAAGCTTTGGCAGCGTTGCCAGCAATTGGATCTCGGAATGCTCCGGCGGCACTTCGCTCAGCAGGTGATTTGCGTAAGGCAATTCGATTTTCTGGATCTCATCCCAGGTCAGATCCCTGATCCGGCGATTTGACCCGCCGCTTGGATGGCCGAGCGTCATCCGGGTGAAATTGCTGTCGTGGGCAATGACGATCTCGCCGTCTCTGGTCATTTGGACATCAATTTCGATCCCCTCGTATCCGCCGTCCACAGCTCCCTGGAAAGCGCCCAGCGTGTTTTCAGGCGCAGCCTGGACTAAGCCGCGATGAGCGAACCGCTGCGGCCCGGTATATGCGTTTACATTTTTCATGGCCTTGTACTCCTCGTGTTTTTTGGGGGTGTTATAACCGGGATCATGCCGCGGAAGAAAGCGAGGGTGCAGAATACGCGCGGATATCCCGATAAAAGTGAGCATTGCGCGCTTCAATCCGGCAATTTCTTCACCGGAAGGGTAGGGGATACCCAATTATAGGGCAGATCTCAGAGAGGCGCAATGTAAAATTTCGATCGGGTCATTTGTTTGCCCCGCGATCATCTTACTTCTGCATCGATAAAAATACATGCAACAAAACGGAAAGCGTTTGCGTAATAGTTTGCGTTTGCTTTACGTCTGCTTAACTATGCAAGGTGCATAAAATGAATGCACTTGTTCTATTGTAATATGCCAAATATATATTAAATTCTTGACTTTTTCTTATGAAAAATATATCATAAAAGCCAAGAGGAGTGAAAACGTTTGCGAGAGCAAACCGCACCTCCACGCAAGAGGAAAGAGAGGGATCCTGTCCACGATGAAACCATTAGATCAGTCTTATTCGAAATCCAGGCGTTTCGAGAATCAGGTCAAGGCAGTCGTAACCAACCCCTATAACGTGATCGTGCTGGTTGCCATTGTTTTGCTGACTTATTTGATCGTTCTTCCCCTGGTAGACATGCTCTCCACCACGTTCCAGCTCGCGCAGCGGGACCTGAGAGCCACCGGCGGCACCATGGCCGACGTAGGCAAATTTACCCTGTACTATTGGCAGCGGCTGCTGGCCAGTGACCTTTCCTGGAATCTGCTGTTCAAGCCCCTGCTGAACTCCCTGACCATCGGTGTCGGCGTTTCCGTGTGCGCCATCGCCCTTGGCTCCATACTGGCCTGGCTGATGGTCCGCAGCGACCTTCCCTTCAAGCCCTTCTTCTCCTTGGCGGTGATCATCCCCTATATGATCCCCTCCTGGGTCAAGTCTCAGGCATGGCTGAGTATGTTCAAGACCCCCCGCGTCGGCGGCGCTCCCGGCTTTGTCGCGGCCCTCATGATGAATGCGGGCATATCCACGGATCGGATCGAAGCCACTCTGTCTCCCATCGCTTACGGACGTCTGGCGATCATCATTGTGCTGACGCTCCACTATTACGCATATACATATCTGCTGGTGTCCGCGGCACTGAACTCCATCAACTCCGAGCTGGAGGAGATGGGCGAGATCCAGGGAGCCAGCAAGCCCCTGATCCTGCGGAAGATCACCCTGCCTCTGGTGCTGCCCGCGATGCTTTCCGCCGTGATCCTGACCTTCTCCAAGGCCATCGGCACCTTCGGCACCATCAACTATCTGGGCTCTCCCGTCAGCTTCCGGACGCTGTCCAGCGAGCTGTATTCCAACAGTAAGTCCCAGAACACGCAGACGGCCTTCGCCATGGCTATCCTGATGATCTGCATCGCTTCTCTGTCGGTGTTCATCAACCAGCGGCTCATCGGCGCCCGCAAGTCCTACGCCACCATCGGCGGCAAGGGCGGACGGTCTACCCCCATCGGTCTGGGCGGCTGGAAGCCCATTGTGACCATCATCCTGTTCATCTTCTTCATCGTCGGCATCATCATGCCGGTGATCATCCTGATCCTGGAGAGCTGCATGCTGAAGGAGGGCACCTATTCTCTGTCCAACTTCACGCTGTACTACTGGATCGGCGAGGGTGATCCCAACATCATGGAGGGCGTCCCCGGCATCTTCAAGAATGAAACCTTTATGATGTCTCTGGTGAACTCCCTGAAGCTGACCCTTGTCAACGGCGTGTTCGGCACCATCTTCGGTCAGATGCTGGGTTACATCTGCGCCAAGGGCCGCGGCAAGCTCCACGGCAAGCTGGTGGAGCAGCTGGTGTTTATCCCCTACCTGATCCCCTCCGTGGCGTTCGGCGGCATTTACCTGTCCATGTTCTCCAAGCCTCAGACGCTCTTCGGCGTAACGCTCATTCCGCCCCTGTACGGCACTTTCGCCCTGCTGACGCTGACCTCCGTGGTCAAGCATCTGCCCTTTGCCTCCCGCGCCGGTACCTCCAACATGCTGCAGATCAGCGGCGAGCTGGAGGAGGCCGCCACCATCGAGGGCGCAGGCTTCTTCAAGCGTTTTGTCAAGATCGTGTTCCCCCTGTCCAAGGGCGGCTTTATTTCCGGCTTCATGCTGATCTTCGTTTCCATCATGAAGGAATTGGATCTGATCATCCTGATCATGACGCCCAAGACCTCCACGCTGCCGTATCTGGCGTTCCAGTACCAGAACCAGAACTGCCCGCAGGCTTCTAACTGCGTGGCCATTGTGATGTTCTCCATCGTGTTCCTGGTATACGCACTGGCAAATATCTTCGGAGACGCAGACCTGGCCAAGAGCATGGCCGGCTGAGATGAGATAAAAAAGAGGAGACGAGACCATGAGTAAAATTGAACTGACTCATATTGATAAATATTACGGCAAAAACCACGTTCTGAAGGATCTGAACCTCACCATCGAGGACGGCGACTTCATGACCCTGCTGGGACCCTCCGGCTGCGGCAAGACCACCACCCTCCGCGTGGTCTCCGGCCTGGAAAAGCCCCAGAACGGCATCATCCTGATGGACGGCAAGGAGATCGTCAACGCGGCGGAAGCTTCTTTCGCCCCGCCCAGCAAGCGCAACCTGAATCTGGTGTTCCAGTCCTACGCGCTGTGGCCCCACATGACCGTGTTCGACAACGTGGCCTTCGGCCTGCGTATCCGCAAGGAAAACAGCGAGACCATCGCCAAAAAGGTCGCCAGCGCTCTGGACCGTATGCAGATCGGTGAATTCGCCAAGCGCTATCCCACCGAGCTGTCCGGCGGCCAGCAGCAGCGTGTGGCCATCGCCCGCGCCATTGTTTCCGAGCCCAGACTGCTTCTGCTGGATGAACCGCTTTCCAACCTGGACGCCAAGCTCCGCGTGGATATGCGCGCTGAGCTGAAGCGGCTCCATCACGAGACCGGCACCACCATCATCTACGTCACCCACGATCAGGTGGAGGCGCTGACCATGTCCACCCGCATCGCCCTGTACCGCAAGGGCGAGCTGGTGCAGGTCGCACCGCCTCTGGAGCTGTATGACAACCCTGTGAACCTCTACACGGCCGACTTCATCGGCAACCCCAGCATCAACTTCGTCAAGGGCACCGCTCAGGTGGAGGCCGGCGGTATGCGGGTCGATAGTCCTCTCGGTCAGCTGGGCTTCGAGCGGGGCGATATGACCGAGGCCGCGCCCCAGTCCGGCAGCGTCGATGTGACCATCGGCGTCCGGCCCGAGCAGCTGTCCATCAGCCGTCAGGCGGATGACGCGCATTGGGTGAAAGGCCACGTTTACTCCGGTATGCCCGCCGGTTCCGAAACGCTGGTCAGCGTCCGGGTGGGCGACACCATGCTGACGGTCAAGGAGCTTGGCTCCACCCACTACGCCAGCGACGAGCCGGTGTATCTGGGCTTCAATCCCAAGAAGGTCAACGTTTTCGAGACCAAGAGCGAGAATCTGATCAAATACTGCGTGTAAATTTGTACCACTGCGGCAGAGTCCGCGAAAATAAAAATCTGATTTGGAGGAAAAGAACATGTTGAAGCGCAAAAAGCTCCTGGCGGCACTGTTGGCTGGCACGATGATGCTGAGCCTGGTCGGCTGCGGAAAGAAAGCCGACACGTCCGGCGACACCACCGACCCCAGCACTCCCCCTGCGGAAACCCAGCTGACCCCCTGGGAAGAAGCTTCTCAGATCTACAACACCGAGGAAACCGATGAGGAGCTGTATCAGAAGGCCCTTGATGAGGGCGGCACCGTGACCCTGTACTCCATCTCCTCCAGATGCACCAAGGTGGAGGCTGCTTTTGAGGAAAAGTATCCCGGCATTGACTGCGTTCCCTTCGACATCTCCACCAACGAGCTGCTGGAGAAGGTCACCCGTGAGTACGATGCCGGCCAGCATGTAGCCGACGTTGTCCACATCAAGGACCAGGACGGCTCCATGTGGAACGAGTATGTGGCCAACAAGGTGTTCTACAACTATCAGCCCGCTGACATCTTCGCCCACATCGACCCCAGCTACACCGCGACCGCCACGCCCCTGTACATTGAGCTGACCCAGCTCTTCTACAACACGGAGGCTTATCCCGACGGTTCTCCCATCACCAACATCTGGCAGCTGACCGAGCCCCAGTGGAAGGGCAAGATCATGATGCAGAATCCTCTGGACAACCTGGCCTGGGGCTCCTGGATCACCGGCTTCTGCGTAGGCGAGGAGCCGAACCGTCTGGCCGAAGCCTATAAGACCCTGTACGGCGAAGAGCTGAAGCTGTCCGACGGCTGCGAGAACGCCGGTTATGAGTTCCTGAAGCGTCTGCACGCCAACGAACCGATCTTCACCGCCTCCTCCGACGCGATCGCCGAGGCTGTCGGTACCCCCGGCCAGAAGGATCCCCCCGTTGGCTTCTGCGCTTCCTCCAAGCTCCGCAAGGCCGCCGATAACGGCTGGGTCTTCGCTCCCGTGAATCTGGAGCCTGACACCGGTATCCCCGCTGTCAACACCCTGTACGTTGTGGAAGGCTGCGAGCATCCTGCCGCCGCCAAGCTGCTGATCCGCTTCATGATGGGCGGCATCGACGGTGACACCTCTGGTTACAAGCCCTTCAACACTCTGGGCGGCTGGCCTGTCCGCGATGACATCGAACCCGCCGAGGGCTCCACTCCCTTCTCCGAGATCAACGTTGCTCCCTTTGACGCCAACGAGATCTATGTGAACTACAACGCCGTCCGCGATTTCTGGCAGATGATGGGCTGATCGGGCCTTCCATCCGCTGACTGTATGTAAGCAAGAGCGGCGGACGATCGTCCGCCGCTCTCTTCATCCCAAAAGCTTTTTAGGACGAAGAGAGCGCAGGCTCTCCGCTTCATTTTCAAAACTGCGAGGTATCTATGAGCTTCTTTATCGACAAGCATGGCCGCAGAAAAAGCCCCATTGCGCTGGCGGCGTGCGGTGCGGCCCTGTTGGATCTGGCCGTTTACTTCTGTACAGCCGCGCTTCTGGCGGGACCGCTGTACCGGACCGTCTCTTTCGGCGGCGAAACGGTCACCTCCATGCTCCACACCATCATCATCACGGTCATCAGCACGCTGCTCTGCTGCCTGTTGTTCCTGCTGAAGGACAAGCGGGTGGTGCCCTACGGCTTTGCTGGGCTGGCTGTGATCCTGCTGATGTTCTGCGCGGCGGCGTGGATGCTGCCGCAGGAGACGAGAGGCTCTATGCTGCGCCTGTTTCTGACGGTCGGCCTGCCGCCGGTGCTGCTTGGCAACGCCGTCAGCTGGCCCATCTACCGAAGGCTGCGGAAGGCGCATCCCGAGTATTTCGTCAGAAAGACCATCTCGGAGGAGCTGAAAGAGGCGGTGGAACAGGAGCAGAAAAAGAAGCCCGCCGCAAAGCCGGTATCCGATCCGGTCCAGACGCCGGAGCCGGATATATCCCCCACAGAGGCCCTGTTTGGCCCGGAAAGCTCCGGAACGGCTCCCGGTGCGTTCCATAACGCCCAGGATGAGGCCATGCTGTTTTACGAAGACGATGACGATGAATCATAAATAATGACCGGTAAGGAGGACCCACCAATGCTGAATACCGTTTTATTCGATATGGGCGGCACATTAGAGGACATCTGGAACACTCAGGAGACTCAGGCGAAAGCCATGGATGCGTTGCAGAAAACCCTGCGGGCGCACGGCCTGGAGCCGGGATGCAGCCCGGAGGAGTTTGACCGCCGGGTCATGGCTGGCCTGAAAGAATACAAGCGCTGGAGCGAGGGCCTGGAATTGGAGAAGAAGCCGGAGGAGATCTGGCCGGACTACTACCTGAAAGAATTTGGCTTCGACCGAGAAAAGCTGATCCCCATTACGGAGGAGCTGGCCAATCTCTGGGAGGTGACCTATTACCACCGGGAGCTGCGGGGCGACGTTCTGGAAACGCTGGAAGCGCTGAAGGCCCGCGGCTACCATATCGGCATCATTTCCAACAACGCCTCCCTTTACAACGTGTTCAACATGCTGGAGGAGTACGGCATCCGGGGCTGCATGGAGGATGTGACGGTTTCCAGCGTGACCGGCTATCGCAAGCCCCATCCGGAGATCTTCCGCATTTCTCTGCGGCAGATGCAGACCACTGCCGAAAACTGCGTGTATGTGGGCGATACGATCTCCCGTGACATCATCGGCGCCAAGCAGGCGGGCTTCGGCAAAGCCGTTCAGATCGTCTCCGCCCTCTCTGCCCAGAAGGACGCGGCAACGGCGGCGGACGCGGAAAAGCCCGACCTTGTGATCCAGAATCTTCTGGACATGATCCCCTGGCTGGATCAGATCAACCCCGATATGCACATTGACGAAGCCCAGCAGTCCTCCGGAATGTTCGTTCCGTTTTTCTGAATGAACGCAGCGTGACGTTAGGGCAAGAGCTATCAGCAGAACAGAGCATCATAGTTGTCCAACGGAGAGAAGCACAGTTGAATACTGAAAAAAGCGGATGCACGTCTCAGGCGTGCATCCGCTTTTGCATAGCAAAATAAGAAATGTGCCATTTCCTCGCCCCTGCGAGGCAACCGGAAATGATGCACGAAAGCTTCATGCACTGGCATTTGCGCATGTTCGTGGTGCGCTGCTCTTGCATGAAGCTTTATACCGAAAACTACTCGCTGGGCGAGTCGTTCAATAGGAGCTTCTGCCGATGAGGAAAAATAAAACTTTCTCAGTTATGGTAGAAATACGGTCTGGCAAGGCTTCTTTGAACGCAAGCTATAGTATGCTGTTCTCCGTTACGCACAGAGTGAAATGTAATAACGCAGGTGTCTGCCATCTATTGCTATATGGCAGACACCTGCAAAAGTGCCGATTTCAAAAGTCCACGGGTCTTATCAAAGCAATCCCTAAAAATAGGATGATCGGTTTATTGATCCGTGTTTTCCTGAGGCAGGATCAGGTTCAGCAGAACTGCCATAATTGTGGCAATGACCACCGGCGTCTTACCGAAAATAATCGTAATGCTCTCTGGGAACTGGCTCAACGCAGACGAGGATTGAGAGATACCAACGCCCAACGCAGCCGACAGCCCTACAATGGTAGTATTGCGGGGGGAGATGGTTTCGGACGCGATCAGCTTCATGCCGGTCATAGCGATGGTGGAAAATACGGTGATGGTCGCTCCACCCAGCACGCATTGCGGAATCGTCGTTAAAATAGCTGAAAATTTAGGAATCAGACCCGCAAGCAGCAAAAATCCGCCGGCCAAAGCAAAAACCACCCGATTAACGATCTTATTTGTAGTAACAATACCTACATTTTGCGAATAGGTCGCTGTTGGCAGGCTGCCGAAAAATGCCGACAGCACATTGGTCAGGCCATAGGTAACAATACCGCCCTGCAGCTCTTGATCCGTGGGTTCCCGGTTCAACCCTCCCACCGTGGTGGCGGTCAAATCGCCGATCGCCTGGATCGCGTTGATGGCGAACAGCAGTGCAAGCGCGATGCAGGCCGAAAACTCAAACTTGATGCCGAAATGCATGAATTGGGGAAGGGAGAACCACGCCGCGTCTCTCACCTCAGAGAGATCTACCATGCCAAACACAGCGGCGACAATATACCCGGCGATCATGCCCAGCAGAATGGCGGCAAGCTTGCAGATGCCCTTGCCCTTGTTGGACATGACCATCACAACGATCAGAGTGAACGCCGCCACCGCCCAGTTTTGCCATGAGCCGTGAACCAGCGCGGAGGTCAAGCCCTTTCGCAGCACGACTACCTCGTAAGTATTCCCGGCACCGCCAGCCATATAATTGATGGCGGTAGGATAGAGAGAAAGACCGATCGTGAACACCACCGTGCCGGTGATGATGGGTGGGAAAAATCTGCGGATCTTCTTCACAAAAACACCCACAACAGCGGCAACGATACCGCCAACGACCATTGCACCCGCAATGGTGGCAATGTCTCCGCCGCCGCCAACGATGGCCTGCATACTGGGCAAGTAAGCAAAGCTGATGCCGAACATTACAGGAAGTCCGGAACCCAGCTTGCCGCCAATGGGGAATAACTCAATCAGGGTTGTCACTGCGGACATGACCAAGGATACCTGAATGAGCAGAACGCGTTCACTCTGCGGTAATCCAAGCGCGTTGGCAATAATGATCGCCGGGGTAACACAGCCGACGATCATAGCGACTAAGTGTTGCAGTGCCAAGGAGATCGACATTCCAAGGGGCGGAATACCATTGAGCTGAAATAGTGCTTCGCGGCTGTAGTTACATTGTTTCATAAATCGTTTCCCTCGCTATCATCTAACTGGCAACAGAGGCGTATTTATTAAAATTTCCCTCATCAAAGCCTGAATTTTTGACAAAGTATACAAACTATTATAACCGAAAACCGCAGAAAGTCAACAGCTTGTCCTATAAGGCGCTTTGCGTGAACATCTTATAATGCGAGAACGGCAGCCTTGCGCTGAAACTGGCAATTTCCGTTAGTCCGTTTGAGCAATTCGATTCTGGCTTTGAACTTGGGGGTTGTGACTACCTGAGATCCAGAGGATTTGCGATAGATACGCAAGCTGCTCCGGCTGAAAAAGGGCACTGACATGATTTGCATAGAAAAAAGGGGGGAAGAGGGGGGAGAATCCCTACACGATTGACCAATTTTTAAAACTGTACTGATTTGAGCACTATCTGGGCTATGCCCGGATAGTACTCTTTGGTTGCGGGCGATTATTTGAGTATTCCGCGCGAGATTGCGCACCTCAACCGCTCAAATTGAGCATCCATTCCGGCGGGATTGAGCACCCTTGCCGCCGTCGTTGAGCACTGCGGTAAAATGTAGATATGCGTCAGATTTCTGGCGTAAATATCTGCAAGGAGGTCACCTGTATGACCAATTACCGCGAGATCCTCAGGCTCCATAGCCTGGGACTCAACAAGACCGAGATCGCGTCAAGCTGCCGCTGCGCTCGGAACACTGTGGCAGCAACCCTGCAGCGGGCGGCGAACTGCGGCCTGCAATGGCCGCTGCCGGAGGAA
>ERZ791903.1841-NODE-1841-length-18110-cov-5.749709_pt1 | contig 18110 bp, 8 predicted proteins | sample MGYA00510148_ERZ791903 | MGnify/ENA primary metagenome ERZ791903 (study PRJEB30046, sample SAMN00792080) | human gut metagenome | study: EMG produced TPA metagenomics assembly of the A metagenome-wide association study of gut microbiota in type 2...
CCGTTTTGCCGCACCCCTTGTAACCCCCCGTAGGGCAGGGTTCTCCCTGCCCGCCCGGTCTTGCACCATACTCCTTGTACCCACCCGTAGGGGCCGATGCCTACATCGGCCCGTTTTGCCGCACCCCTTGTAACCCCCCGTAGGGCGGGGTGCCCTCACCCCGCCGCCCGTAAAATTTTTTCAAATAAATCAATTTTCCTCTTGACAAAGGCCAAAAATGCGATTATAATGCGCTTAATTTCAAACGGCAAACCTGTGAGGAAGAAGAGTAGCACAGCACAGGGCATCCTAAGAGAGCTTCGGGTGGTGAGATCGAAGCGGTGCGCGGCGGTGTGAATGGCCTTCCGAGGGCGGCTTGAACAGGAGCATTCCTAAGTAGGGTCCGACGGGAACCCTCCCGTTATCCGTGGGGTACGCATGATGGTGCGTAAAAGCGAGTGGGCATCGCAAGATGTCAATTTGGGTGGTATCGCAGAAGCAAAGGCTTTTGTCCCATGTGGGGCAGAGGTCTTTTTTGTTTTTAAAATCCAGGCCGCCGGCAACGGCCCCTCCATCCGCCACCCAAAAAAACCTATATAAAATTTGGAGGAAGCAAAAATGAAAAAGAACATTCTGAAGCGTGCGCTGACCCTGGCCCTGGCCGCTCTGCTGGCCCTGTCCCTCTTCGCCTGCGGCAAAAAAAACAACGACAATTCCACCAGCACCTCCGGCGCCACATCCTACAAGGTTGGCATCTGCAACTATGTGGATGACGCATCCCTGAATCAGATCGTGGACAACATCAAAACCCAGCTGGCTGCCATCGGCCAGGAGAAGGGCGTCACCTTTGAGATCAGCTATGATAACTGCAACGCCGATTCCGCTGTGCTGAACCAGATCATTGCCAACTTCATCGCCGACAAGGTGGACCTGATGATCGGCGTAGCCACCCCCGTGGCCGTGGCCATGCAGGCCACCACCGAGGGCACCGACATCCCCGTGGTCTTTGCCGCCGTGTCTGACCCCGTCAGCGCCGGCCTGGTAGAGAGCCTGGAGGCTCCCGGCGCCAGCATCACCGGCACCTCCGACTATCTGGACACCGGCGCCATCCTGGACCTGATCTTCGCCGCCAACCCCGACGCCAAGAACATCGCCCTGTTGTATGACCAAGGCCAGGACTCCTCCACCACCCCCATCAAGAACGCCAAGGCGTACCTGGATAAGAAGGGCGTGTCCTACAAGGAGTATAACGGCACCACCACCGACGAGATCAGCCTGGCCGTCAGCAGCATCGTGGCCGACAAGGCCGACGCCGTGTTCACCCCCACCGACAACACCGTGATGACCGCAGAGCTGGCCATTTACGAGACCCTGGCCAAGGCCGGCATCCCCCACTACACCGGCGCTGACTCCTTCGCCCTGAACGGTGCGTTCCTGGGCTACGGCGTGGACTATGCCAACCTGGGCGTGGAAACCGCCAACATGGTCTCCGGCATTCTCCTGGACGGCAATAAGCCCGCCACCACCCCCGTGCTGACCTTCGACAACGGCACCGCCACCATCAACACCGACATCTGCAAGGAGCTGGGCCTGAACTACGACGACCTGGCCAAGACCTTCGCCCCCCTGTGCACCAAGGTCCAATCCATCGTCACCGCCGAGAGCTTCGGCGATCTGAACAAGTAAAATCCGAAAAATGATCCAACAGGGCGGGGCGCTTGCAGCCCCTCCCCCACGCACCACAAATTAACATAATATAATGTAGGGTGGGGTCCCCTCACCCCGCCCTACGCATAACATGAAAGCTGGTGCCACCGGGGCGATATGGGCATCGCCCCCTACGAAATTCTATCGGTAAACAGTCTGTAGGGGCCGATGCCCACATCGGCCCGCACGCAGGCACTTCTTGCAACCATCCGTAGGGGCCGATGCCTACATCGGCCCGTCCCACCGCATTTCTTGCAAAAAACTGTCATTGCGAAGCCAGTGCGCACACTGGCTGTGGCAATCCGCATCCCCCGTCCCCACGCCCCCCTTGCCTAAAGGGGGCTGGCACGGCGAAGCCGTGACTGGGGGATTCTTCCCCGCACGAACGCACAGAAAACACGAAGTTCTCTATCACGCACGGAACCCCTCCACCAACCCACGGTTGGTCCCCCTCCCTTTAGCCGAGGGAGGCTTCGTTCCCCCCCCGCAAACCCCCATCACTCTTCATCAAAGGAGACCCCCATGAACATTTTATCTCTGGTCCAAACCGCCCTGGAGCTGGGCCTCATCTGCTCGCTGACGGTGCTGGCACTGTTTCTGAGCTACTCCATGCTCAATGTGTGCGACCTGTCCACCGACGGCTGCTTCACTCTGGGCGCCGCTGTGGGTGCTACGGTGGCCATTGCCGGGCATCCCTATCTGGCCATCCTGGCCGCCATGGCCGCCGGGGTCCTCTCCGGCTTCATCACCGCCCTGCTGCAAACGAAAATGGGCATCGACAGCCTCCTGGCGGGCATCATTGTCAACACCGGGCTCTACTCCATCAATATCGCCGTCATGGGCGGCTCCTCCCTGCTGAACATGAACAAAACCGAGACCGTGTTCACCAAGGCCCGGACTCTGCTGCAGGGCACCGTCCTTTCTGAGCAGTATAAGCTGCTGGTGGCGGTCATCGCCGTTATTGCCGTGGTAGCTTTTTTGGCCCTGTTTCTGCGCACCCGCTTGGGTCTGGCCATCCGCGTCACCGGCGACAATCCCGACATGGTCCGTTCCTCCTCCATCAATCCCACCTTCACCACCATCGTGGGCCTGTGCGTGGCCAATGCCTTCACGGGTCTGTCCGGTTGCCTGCTGGCCCAAAGTCAAAAATCCGTCAGCATTGACATCGGCACCGGCATGGTGACCATTGCCCTGGCCTCCCTGCTCATGGGCCAGGTGCTGCTGGGCAAGGGCGGCATCCTCAAGCGGGCCATCGGCATGGTGGTGGGCGCCTTTGCCTTCCGCCTGGTGTATACCATCGCCCTGCGGCTGGATATGCCCGCCTTCATGCTGAAGCTGGTATCCTCGGTGATCGTGGTGCTGGCTATCGCCACCCCCTATTTCAAAAAGCAGCTGCCCATGCTGCGCCGCCGCATGGCTGCGAGAAAGGAGGCCAGCCACTATGCTGAAAATTGAAAAGATATCCAAGACCTTCAACCCCGGCACCATCAATGAAAAGGCAGCCCTGCAGGGCCTGAGCCTGCACCTGCTCCCCGGGGATTTCGTCACCATCATCGGCTCCAACGGCGCAGGAAAATCCACTCTCTTTAACGCCATCTGCGGCAGCTTTTTCACCGACAGCGGCAGCATTTATCTGAACGGAAGAAACATCACCTTCCTGCCGGAATATCAGCGCTCCCGCCAAATCGGCCGTCTGTTCCAGGATCCTATGCGCGGCAGCGCACCCCACATGACCATTGAGGAAAATCTCTCTCTGGCGGCGGCCTCCGGCGGCTGGCTCAGCCATGTGACCCGGGCGGAAAAGGCCGCCTTTCGGGAAAAGCTGGCTCAACTGGACATGGGCCTGGAGGATCGGATGAAGCAGCCTGTGGGTCTGCTTTCCGGCGGCCAGCGCCAGGCGCTGACGCTGATGATGGCCACCTTCAAGCCGCCGAAGCTCCTTCTGCTGGACGAGCACACCGCCGCTCTGGACCCCGCCACAGCAGAAAAGGTGCTGGAAATCACCCGTCAGACCGTCTCGGAAAACCATATCACCACCCTCATGGTCACCCACAATATGCACCAGGCCCTGGAGCTTGGCAACCGCACGTTGATGATGGACAGGGGCCATATCATCCTGGATGTTGCCGGAGCGGAACGGGCAGGCATGACCGTGGAGGACCTGCTGGCTAAGTTCAAAAGCGGTGCCGGAAAGGCCCTGGACAATGACCGTATCCTCTTATCGGAATAAGTCAAAATCGAATAAAAAAAGACGCACCGGGGTGCGTCTTTTTTTATATGCTAATTCCGCAAAGGCCTCTCCCTTTACACGTTGAAGCGGAAATAGATCATGTCGCCGTCCTTGACCACATAGTCCTTGCCCTCGGAGCGCAGCAAGCCCTTTTCCTTGGCCGCAGCCACGCTGCCGCCGCAGGCCATCATCTCGTCGAAATTGATAGTCTCTGCCCGAATGAAGCCCCGCTCAATATCGGAGTGGATCTTACCTGCGGCCTGGGGAGCCTTGGTGCCCTTTTTGATGGTCCAGGCCCGACACTCGTCCTTGCCATAGGTAAGGAAGGAGATGAGCCCCAGCAGGTCATAGGAGCACTGGATCAGCCGATCCAGGCCTGACCTTTCCACTCCCAGCTCCTCCAGGAACATAGCCCGCTCCTCGGGGTCGTCCAGCTCGGCGATGTCCTGCTCCAGCTTGGCGCAGATGGGCAGCACCTGGGCTTGCTCCTTCTCGGCCAAGGCCTTCACATCGTTATAATAGGAATTCGAATCGCAATCGGCAAAGCCGGCCTCGTCCATGTTGGCGGCATAGATAATGGGCTTCAGGCTCAGCAGGTCCGCCGTCTCGATAATGGCGCGGTCATCCTTGTCACAATCGAAGGTGCGGGCGGATTTCCCTCCGTCCAGATGCTCCGCCAGGGCCTTGAACACCTCCGCCTCGTGGAGGAACTTCTTGTCGCCCTTGGCAGCCTTGGCGGCCTTTTCCACCCGGCGATTCACCATCTCCAGGTCGGCCATGATGAGCTCTAAATCGATGGTCTCAATATCCCCCAGGGGGTCCACCGGAACGTTGGTGCCGGCATCGGCCACCACATGCATGATGTTCTCGTCGTCAAAACAGCGGACTACATGGACGATGGCGTCCGTGCGGCGGATGTTCTCCAAAAATTTGTTGCCCAAGCCCGCACCCTGGCTGGCGCCCTTGACAAGGCCCGCAATGTCCACGAATTCGATGACCGCCGGAGTCTTTTTGTCCGGCTGGTACATCTCAGCCAGCTTGTCCAGCCTTGCATCCGGCACCGCCACCACACCCACATTGGGCTCGATGGTGCAGAAGGGGTAGTTAGCGCTCTCTGCCCCGGCATTGGTGATGGCGTTAAACAGGGTGCTCTTGCCCACATTGGGCAGTCCTACGATACCTAATTTCATAGTTTTCTCTATCTCCTTATTTTTCAAGGGTTTTCGGCACTTGAACGGCGCTTACTGTACCATTACTGTACCATTTTGATTTTGCTGCACTTTTTCAAATTGTAGTACGGCTTTTAACATGGAATCATTATTCTTTGCCTCGTAAACTCTTACCCATTCGGAAACTCCTTTCTCACTATGAGAAAAGGCCCCTATGCATTTTATAATTGTAGCACAAGGGCTTTCTTTTCTCAATAGCGAACTTGCCTTCAAATTGCCATTGTGCGGCTGATGTACTCTTCAAACTCCCGGCGCTTGTCCGGCTTTTTCGTCCCGACGGACAACATGAAGGGGCAGCCGGGCGCTCTCAGCATGCTGCCGATCTTATTGATGCCGATGCAGTTCTCCATGTAAAAGCTCCTTTCCCGGGTTCATCAGCCGAGCAGACGAGCCGCCGTTTTCAGATTATCGGCAGCGGTGCTTTTACGGAAGTTGTCACCGCCAAACATGATAGGGACGCAGACCTCCAAGATACGGTCAAAAAAACGCCGGAATTGGCCACCATGCACATGCCCACTGAGGGCCAAATCCATGTCATGATCGACATAGGAATCAAACAGCTCCGGTCTATGGGAAAATAAAATCGTAAAACCGGTATCGTCCGCAGTAAACTCCGAAAGCTTCTGACTGATCACCACAGCATCACCCGTCAAATAGCCCGCACTGAAGCTGGGATCGTCGACGCCTATAACGGTAATGCTTTCCCGGAAAGCACCTGGAGGCGGCTCCGGGCAACGCCTTCATTGCCGGCTGACCTCAGGTCTGTCGGATCCTGCAAAACATTTTTGCGCATAAATCTTGACGGGGCCTCCTGAAAGCCGTCATCGGAACTATGGCAAAAAGAAAAGCGGCAGGCTTCTTATGAAGCTAAGCCTGCCGCTTTACATTATTCTGCACTCCGTTATTCGGCAGAGTGTTTTTTCTTTTTGCTTATAACCGTAGTGCCGGTCACAATGCCGCCGCTGATGAACAGCAATGCGATCCACAGCATGAGGTTGCTTGTATCGCCGGTCGGGGGAGACTTCGGCAGCTTCGCCGTTACGGTGTCAGCCTTTTTGATTTCCTTGGTGCCGTATTTGTCACTGTAATACTTATCACAGCCTTCGCAGTACCAATACTCGGTATTGCCCTCGGCGTTCTCGGTGGCCGCCTTGGCGGAGTTATGCTTGAGGTCGGTGTGATTCTTCGGGTCAAGCTCTCCGTAGGCTTTGCCGCAGACATCGCACACCGCCTTGTCCTTGCAGGTCGCCTTGCCGCCGGAGCAATCCTTTGTTTCAAGCCCGTTGCAGCCGTCCACCGTGCATTGACGGGTGTGTGTGCCGTCGCCGTTCGATACCCATTCACCATAGGTATGCCCGTCGTTGACCGTTACGGTCATTTCGGCGGTGTTGCCCGCCTTGTCGGTGACAACAATCTTCTGCTCGCCGTCCGCCGGAGAGAGGACAAAGCTGCCGCTTTCGTCAAGCTCGACCTCCGTTCCGTTCACGGTGACGGTGTCCACATACTTTTCGTCAACGGTGACCGTCTGCGCCTCGCAGTAGGTCTTGCCGTTCTCAATGCCGGAGATCACCGGCTGAACATTGTCAAGCGTTATGCGGTCGGAACGGAGGTATGTTATGTTCAGGCTCTCATCAACGAGCATTGCATAAACAATATACTCACCGTTGGGGTCTATGCGGAACGGCTCCTCGTACCCGCTGAATACGAGAGCTTGAAGCTCCGCCTCGGAGAGATCCCGATCGGTCACCAAATAGGAGATAAACACGGTTCCGCTGTTATCGGAGGCGTTTATCGTCACCGTCTGCGTGTCCTTAAAGAACAGACCGAAGGTGAGCGTGTTTAAGAATTCGTGCCATTTATCGGTGCCTATGATAATTTCGCCCGTGGGCTTTTCGGTGTCTCTCCACCGTGCTTTAAGCGTCATATTCTCGGCAGGCATGGTCGTGGGAATTTCCATATCCCCGCCGATAAAGGTGTAGCCCTCTCTTGTCGGGTCGGCAGGGGCGGTAATTGCCGTGCCATAGCCCTGTGTAATGGGTGCGATTTCGCTGCCGCCTGCGGTATCAAAAGTGATTGTGTACCGATTGATTTCCCACTGCGCCGTGACAGTCATATTCTCGGCGGGCATGATTTCGGGAATATCCCTATCCCAGCCGATAAAGGTGTAGCCATCTCTTGTCGGGTCGGCAGGGGCGGCAATATTCGTGCCGTAGTCCTGCGTAATGGGTGCAATCTCGCTGCCGCCTGCAGTATCAAAGGTAATTGTGTATTGATTCGTGCTCCAAACGGGATAGAGTGTCAGCGCCTCGTTTTTGGTATAAATATCATCAAGACCGTACACCTTTTCGCCGCCGTCAACGGTCGCCCAGCCTACTTGCGTGTGCCCCGTGCGTGTGAACAAAGCGCCTCGCAGCGTGAGAGCATCGTTATAGAACTTAATATCCGTTACCGCATTGCCCGAGCCGTTTGTGCCGGGCTGATAGGTCACATCCCAAGCACCCGTGATACGCACATAGGTCTTGCCGGGAAGCTGCCGGAAGATAGCGTTGAACCGCTCTCTGAGTGCGTTGCTCAGCGCGGAAATCTCTTCATTTGTCAGCGTGCTGTCCTCCGCCAGATAGCGCTGATACACTTCCTGCATTTCAGCGGAAAGCTGTGGCACGGCAGCCTCTGTGGCATCCTGTGCCGAAGAGCCCGTGAACAGCCGCGCACCGTCGCCCATTTCCAGATAGCCGATATCTTGATTCCGCAGCGTAATGGCCTGCGGATCGCCCGTTACGGTAAGCGAGCCGCTGTCTATGGTAAGATCGTACGCTGTCAGCCCGTCCGTCATGGTGACGCTGCCGCCGCCGTATTGGGTGTATCGGCCGAGCGTCAGTGCGCCGTTCAGCGTCAGCGAGCCGTCGCCGAGGATGGAAAGAGTGTCCCTGCTCATGCTGATTCCGTTCAGGCTTCCGACGGTATTCTTTCCGTCCAGCGTGACAAAGAGCGGACTTTGATCTCCGACATACTCTTCGCTCAGCCTCACAGAGGTCAGGTCGGCATTCTTGAGCTTCAGATTCGGGAAAACACTGCCGTACTTTTCAAGCCTGCCGGTCGAATAAATTTCCAAAATATCCTTGCCTGTCAGATTCCCTAATTCCCCAAGCTCAGTAAGGTCCTTGCCCTTAGGCAGAACAAAGGAGGCAGTTCCGTCGCCGAAAATATCGGTATAATTGTCCGGTGTGACCTCGACCTCGCCGTCGCCGCGATCCAAAAACAGACCGAAGCCGCCCCATAAAGCGGTAAGTGCCGAAACATCTGCGGGAACGGTATCGCCGGGCTTGTAGAAGTTTGAATTTTCGTCTACCCACCACAGCTGTGCATCTGCCGAAATGCCGTCCGGGCGGGGCAGTCCCTCGGCAGAGGGCGCAGTGAAGCTCTCGCCGTTTTTCACGATAATGTTGATCCAGTTCTGCTGCTCGCCGGGCATAAATTTAACCGTCCGCAACTCAACAACCTTCAGATTGTCGGCGGCAAGACCTGTCGGCAGCTCAAGGACGGGGCGGAAACCGAGGTAGACGTTCCGAAACGAGGACGAGGTGTAATACCAGAAGCGGGCCGAGTTGTACCCACGGTACGCCCGGAACGACTCGGCGGCAGAAGAAGTATCCTGTCCCCACGAATACATTTTATTCCAGTTTTGGATATATCCGCTGTTCTTGTTCAGCATCGTGTCCCATTCGTTGCTTTGGGGCACGCCGCGTTGGGAATCGCCCGAACCTGTAGAGATACTTCCCACAGACGGTGCGCGCAGGGTATAGTCCACGCCGCCGCTGGCATAATTTTTGCCGAAAATCAGACCTTCGTCATTCAGGCCACCCCAGCTAATCGTATGCGTTACGGCATAGTCCGCCACAAACAGGCTGTGGGGATATTTGTTCTGCTGTGCATACTCCTCGGTGGTTGCCGTCGCAGACGTGAGTTTGTAGGCTTCTATCGTTCCCACATAGGTAAAGGGAACATAGTGCAGCGACGTATCCGGCAAAGAAACCGCACCATCTGAGTTTCCGCCGTTTGCCGTTCCGGGAATATTCATCGCCGAAAGGTCAAAATAATATCTGCCGCCGGGGGCGAGGGTAAACTGTTCGTCGATCTCATCCGTCAGCTTCACTTCCCGAAGTGCGCCGGCATAGTCGGTCTTATGATCGCCGTTAAACTGCTCATTGAACACGCAGAGCGTCTTGCCGGTCATGTCTATGCCGGTCAGGTCAATCGCTGCCCTGCCGCGTGTACCGTTTGTCGTGCCGTCCAGCTGCACAACGCGTGTATAGCGGGAAATGCTCCCGTCCGCATCCTTAATAACGGCAGATATATATTCATTATCGCCCACTTTTGCGTTCTTGTATTCGACCTCCAGCACACTACCGTTGACCAGCACCGTCTTTGCCGTAAAATCGTCGCGGTCGCTGTCATGCAAGGTCAGCTTCCATTCATCTCCGGCGTATTCGGCGATCGGGGTCGTTAAATCTGCAACTTTTCCGTGCTCGGCAGCAGATATAAAGAGAACGGAGGACAGATCCATCTCCATGGCAGGCCGCACGGCAGCATCGTAGTCCACGTTGAGGGCGCTGCCGCTTCTGCCATCGGGATGAATCGTCCACGATCCGTAGCCGTAAACCTCATTGGAAGAACGCGTCCACCACTGTGCAGCGTACTTGCACGAATTTCTGTACAAATAAATACTATCCTCTTGCGAGAAGGCCCAGAGCTTCTGCGCTTTGACCTCCTGCCCGGTGATTCCCTCGGTGATGTCCTTGGGGCGGATGACCGCCTGCTCCTTTTCGGGGATCGCCTCGGCCAGGGAAACCATTTTCTGCTGCAAGGTGCTTCCCGCATACTCATTGGGCTTTCTCCATTGCGACATATCGGACGGGTTGTTGGCATAATAACCGTTGTCCTCGCTGTAGCGTCTTGCATTTTCAAACGGCACGGCGCTCCCCGTGCGGAACGGGACATCTCCGAAATCATTGTTTACCGCAAGCAGGGTAATGATGGGCGCATTATTGCTTTTGTCGGTCTTTTGGCCGATCACCCACCATTCATGCCCCGCAAAGGACAGCCTGCTTTTGTCGATCTTTAATATGCTTTGGGCGCTCGTACCGGGCAGAATGGCTTTTGCACCGCCTGCGGCAAAAACCGTTATCGGCACAAGGCATAGCACCATACAAAGGGTAAGTAGGATACTGAGGATTCGTTTTTTCATATTCTGTTACCTCCGTGTCGATACATTTTTTTGCGTTTCACGGTAAGCACTGTGCAAGCACCGCCGCTGATGAACAGCAGTGCGATCCACAGCATGAGGTTGCTGTTGTCGCCGGTCTGGGGAGATTTCGGCAGCTTCGCCGTTACCGTGTCGGCCTTGGTGATTTCCTTGGTGCCGTCCTTGTCGCTGTAATACTTATCACAGCCGCCGCAGTACCAATACTCGGTATTGCCCTCGGCATCCTCGGTCGCCGCCTTTGCGGAGATATGCTTGAGGTCGGTGTGGTTATTCGGATCAGGCTCGCCGTAAGCCTTTCGGCAAACCTCGCACACCGCTTTTGGGGTGCAGGTGGCTGTGCCGCCGGAGCAGTCTTTGGTTTCGGAGCCGGTGCAGCCGTCTGCCGTGCATTTGCGGGTGTGCGTGCCGTCGCCGTTTGATGCCCATTCACCGAAGGTGTGTCCGTCATTGACCGTAACGGTCATTTCGGCGGTGTTGCCCGCCTTGTCGGTGACAACGATCTTCTGCTCGCCGTCTGCCGGAGAGAGGGTAAAGCTGCCGCTTTCGTCAAGCTCGACCTCCGTTCCGTTTACGGTGACGGTATCCACATATTTCTCGGTGATCGTAGCCTTCTGTGCCGCACAATAGGTCTTGCCGTTTTCTATGCCGGTGATGACCGGGCTTGTGCCGTCAAGCACAATGCCGTCCGAGCAGATGTAGTCCGTATTGCCTGCATTATCGGTCAGTCTGACATAGATAATGTATTCGTTATCGGGGTCAATGCCGAACGGTGCGGTGTACGCTGTGAAGGTCATGCCGTCAAGCTCCGCTTTTGTCAATTCCTTATCTGACAGCAGATATTCAACCGTTACCGTTTCGCCGCTGTTGTCGGCTGCGGTGATCGTCACCGCTTGCGTGTCCTTAAAGAACAGACCGAAGGTGAGCGTGTTTAAGAATTCCCGCCATTTATTTGTACCTATGATAATTTCGCCCGTGGGCTTTTCAATGTCTTTCCACCGTGCTTTAAGCGTTATATTCTCGGCAGGCATGGTCGTGGGAATTTCCCTGTCCCAACCGATAAAGGTGTAGCCCTCTCTTGTCGGGTCGGCAGGTGCGGTAATTGCCGTGTCATAGTCCTGTGTAATGGGTGCAATTTCGCTGCCGCCGTTGGTGTCAAAGGTAATTGTGTATTGATTGATTTCCCACTGCGCGGTGACAGTCATATTTTCGGCAGGCACGGTCGTGGGAATTGCCTTATCCCAGCCGATAAAGGTGTAGCCCTCTCTTGTCGGGTCGGCAGGTGCAGCAATATTCGTGCCGTAATCCTGTGTAATCGGAGCAATCTCGCTGCCGCCGGCGGTGTCGAAGGTAATCGTGTAGGTGTTCGCTGCCCATTTTGCATACAATGTTATGTTATCGGTGACTTTATCGCTTGCATAATCCCACGCCGTGCCGTCGGCCTTGTTCCAGCCACCGAAGGTATAGCCCGGTGTGGCGGCGGGAGCATCGGGACGCGTCGCGAGAGTGCCGGAGGGCAGAACCTGCTTTGCGTATTCACTGTCGCCGTCCTTGTAGGTCACGATGCTCCCGCCGCTCGTATTGCCGTAAATATACAGACCGCCGTAGAAGAGGCCCCAGTCAACATGGTTTGCATTTACAACGGAAGCTCCGCTGATCACCGTCTTGCCTTTGAAGGCGGTAATACCGTTATCTTCTGCAAGACAGGTGATCTTACATGCCTGACTTAGGTGAACCTCACCGTATACCTCGCCGCCGTTGGCGTAAATTGTGGTCATATACGCAGCATTGATAGCGTATCTGCCGTTGTTTTTGATCAGGCCGCCGGTCAACGTGATCACGCCGGTTGTGTCTCTGTTCGCCATCGGACCAAAAGCGTATATGCCGCCGTAAAAGGCCTCTCCGGTCGTTAATCTGTTTGGTGTTGAGCAGCCGACAATGCTGCCGGCGTTCATGGTGAACGAACCGTCTGAGAGGAACAGGCCACCGCCTCTATTGGCTATGCAGCCGACGATATTGCCGCCGTTCATGGTGAGTGCGCCGCTGCCGATGATCACGCCGCCGCCTTCCACCCCGTTGGAGAAGAATATCCGGCTGCCCGTGCCGCCTGTGATGATGCCACCATAGACGGTCTCTGTACCGCTGTCGTCCAGCACCCAAGGTTCTGCGCCGTTAACCTTGAATTTGTGCTCCGCCGTGGGATTGCTGTCGATAAGGGTCAGGTCGCCGGTGATGCCGCTCTTATTATCGAGGATAATAACGCTGCCGCTGCCGGTCATTTTCAGAACATAGCCGTTGAGATCGAGGGTGACCTTGCGGAGGATGGTCAGGGGCGTGCCGATTGCAATGTCATTTTTCAGCGTGATGATGTCTGCGCTGCTGTCCGCCAGCGCATCGACAAGCTCTTGTTCCGTTTCGACTTTCCTGTTTGTCTCACCCTCGGCAAACGCCGCAGTCGGCACAAGGCAGAACAGCATACATAGGGCGAGCAGGATGCTGAGTATTCGTTTCTTCATTTTGCATTACCTCCGTTTTGCAGCCTCAAACAAGACTCTTTTTCTTTTTCAGTACAATGTACAAAATCAAGCCGAGGTTACCAAGCAGCGCAAGCCCCGCAACAGAACCGATAACAATCAAAGCAGGAGAGGATGCCGATATGTTTCCGGAACCTGCGGGAACGGCTGCCTCCACCGCTTTCACACCGGTGTCCTTCTCGCCGATCCACCAGTTGCCGTTTTCGCCGATAAAGGGGGTCAGACCGTCCTTGCCGTCCGCGCCGACGACCTTGCCGAGATTGACCGTCTTTCCGTCGGTATAGGTGATAACAAGTTCGCCGTCCGCATTGATTTCCGCCTTGGCGATTCCGATTCCGTCCTTACCGTCTTTCCCGTTTTTACCGTCAGCGCCGCTTGTTCCGTTCTTGCCGTTCTGTCCCGGTGTGCCGGCATCTCCGGGGTCACCCTTATCGCCTTTATCGCCCTTTTCGCCTTGTTGTCCGTCTTTACCGGTATCACCCTTCTCTCCGGTGGCTTTCACACCGAGGGATACCCATGTCTGTCCGCCGTCATAGGAAACATACCATAGATTGTCATCACCGATTTTAAGCTGCGGCGTTACACCGTCTTTTCCGTCCTGTCCGGGGTCGCCTTTATCTCCCTTATCTCCCGTGTCGCCCTTGTCGCCTTTTTCGCCCTTCAGCTCCGACAAGGCAATCAAATTATTCCAGACGGAATCATCGCTGTACTTCCACTGTACGAATCCGTTATATACCCGCAGTTCGATTTGTTTTCCGTCTGCGCCGTCATTTCCCGTCAGCTCGGCAAGTGAGACAAGATCGCGGTAAGCGTCGTCACTTTCACCCGCATATCGCCACTGGATACTGCTGCCGTTACTGCGGAATTCGATTTCTCTGCCGTCGGCACCCGCAAAGGTTGAGAAGGTTTTGGTGTTGGACAGTGCCGATACCATTCCTTTGTCTGTCACGGAGGAGACTGCAAATGTATAGGTGGTATCCGCCTGCAGTGAGGTGTATGTATAAGAAAGCTCTTCCGCAGAAAGCGGAGCTTCGGTTACGCGCTCAAACTCTCCGTCATCCATACGCATCCAGATATGATACCCGGCATAGGGGCGTCTGAGATCTGCCGTCGGCGCCTTCCAGGTGATTTTTGCGCTTTGATTGTCCGTTACGGATACGCCCGTAAGTGTCGGTATGGGCGGCGCGGCACGAAGATTGGTCAACACATAACCGAATACGGGAATCTTCTGATCTCCTGCCGTCCATGTGCGCATACCGAAATCCCAGGTAAAGCCGTACTGGCCGGAGACATCGTAGCCGATTCCGTAGGAGGCAAGGAGCGAACGGCGGTCGATATTGTTGACCGTGCCGCTGGCGCCGCTGCTTTTCGTCGTGGTGTAGACCGTGCCCGTTGCTTTACTGTAGCTCAAATCAATCACAAAACCCATATTGAATGCGTCTACACCCCACGTGTTTTTCATCGAAGCGGAGAAGCCGTGAGCTATCTCAACTCCTTCGGCATGTTCGGACGTGGTCGTCCAGTCGTTTGTGATACTGCTTGCACCGAAGCCAAGCTCATATTTTTGCTTACTGAGCGACTCAAATTTTGAAACATAGTCGGCGGTAGTAGCGGTATTCGACCAATAGGCGAACGGGTCGCCCTCGGCGTTTTCCGGCAGTACATGGCTGTTCAGTATCGGCAAAGCCTTTGCCTTTCCCGCTGCAATGTCTTTCTTGTAGGTTTCGTTGTACAGTACCGCAAACTCATCGTAATACTCCCGGTCGAGCATGGTGTAAACCGGTTGCCCGGGGATCATCAGGGCAATGGTATTTCGCTCGCTGAGGTCAAAATCGCCCTTTTGCGGGTCATAAAGCGAGTAATAATAGGTTGTTGCCGGCACGCGGTACAGCACCACAGAATCGTTGCCGCCGGCATTGAAGGAGGCACTGTATTCCTTTGAAAGGGTATCCTCGGTGCTCTTTGTAAAATCCATGGTGTATCCGAGGGTTGCCTCGTATCTCCACACCTTCAGATCTCCCTGCGCGACGATGGACGCGCCGAAGGAGGTGTTGTGCGATGAGGATTTCGTGTCCGAATAGCCGGAGGAGAAGGTATAAGTGGTGGAGCCGTCGGAGAAATCGAGGTCATAGTCGCCGAGCTCCGCAAAATACGGAGCCGCCTGAAGCACCGCCTGCACCTGTGCATCGGAATAGCCGTAGCCCTTGCCCTCATAGCGGGCAAACAGACCGTCCTTGTTCACATCTCCCGCAAGCAGAATGCAGTTATACGGCATATCCCATGCGAGGTCGACGGCGTGACACAGCTTTGAGTATTCGTCTTTTTCGGCTGTCGCCGTATATTTGCCGGCAACTGACAGCGTGCCGCTGCCGAAGTCCTCACCATAGAACACATCGGTGAACAGATCGAATTTGCGCGCATTTTTGGTGCCGTTCTGTCTTTCGGCGGCAAGTGCGATCACCTGCTCGCGGCCTTCGGTGTTGTGGTCAAAGTTGCCCGCGATGGCATCCTGATAATACCACCACCATCTCGCACTCGAGTTCTTCTCGCGCGTGGTATCGCACAGAAGATTGAGACCGCCGTTTTCCTGCACCTCATAGAGAGCACCCGCGATGAAGACCTGCTCGGGCGTGCCTCTTCCGTTGATGGCAACGCCAGTCATGGCGGGCTTCGGCTTCACGCCGTTATTGTTTGTTCCGCCTGCCGTGTAGCTGCTCATCGCGATCTTCTGAACATTTGTGATCGCATCGTTTTCGCTGTAATACACGGCATATCCCATATTCGAAGCATCGGTATCCGAATTGGCAAGAAAACCGTAAGTCTTTTCTTCCTTTACTTCGTTGTAATATCCCGCAACGACGATCTCTTCATATCCGTCACAGTTGACGTCGGCTGTTGTGATGTTCGGGAAGCGAATATGGTCATAGTACCTGTTGCCGTCCTCTTTCTCATCCTCACGATTGAGGGTCATCAGTTTTTTCTGCGATATTTTCTTAAAGGTCCCGCCGCTGTTTTTATACACCGTCAGCTTTGAGACAAAAAGGGCATACGTATCCGCCGAAACGCCGGGGATCCCGGGCAGCATACCGCTGCTGTAAGGGAACGGCTCGGCGGCGCCGGCGACAACCGCAAGTTCATCACAGCCGTCACGGTCGATGTCGACCGAAACGAGCGACTTTGTGATCTGATCTTTTTCGTATTCGGTCGTTTCCCAACCGCCGAAATAGGTATCCGCTCCCGCGAAGGATCTTCTGTAAAACGCCTGTTCACCGGCAATGCCCGTTCCGGCAATGCCCCACAGATCATCACTGCCGGCATAGGTAATAACGGCGGTCATTTTGCCGTCACCGTCATAGTCGCCCGCCGTGACATTGAAATAGTGGCGGAATTCCTGATATTCCAGCTCGCCGTAATCAGTCTTGCACACCCATTTAGGCGCGTCGGCAATTTTCTGAAGCTCGGAGCGCTTGTTGTTTACAAGATTTTGTACCCAGTAGCAGATCTTTGCCGTGTTCTTGGAATTATCCATATCGCAAAGACCAACAAAGATAGCGTGATCGTTTCTGCCCGTGCCGAGCGGATCGTAAGCTGTTCCGACAGCAAAAGCGACATTATCGACCGAGGAAATGCTGTATGTACCGCTCGGTGACTCGATAATATTCTTTCCGAGTGTCAGCTTGTCATACACCTTGGTGTGATCCTGTGCCGATTGCCCCTCTGCATTGCGGTAGCTGTAAATGATCGGCTCATACCACGGGGTGATGGCAAAGGGTTGCCCCTTCTTTGTACCGTATGGGTTGCTTTCATCCTCTGCCCATCCGGCAGGGGGAGTTGTGTCGGGTGTGAGCAATGCGCCGTATGCGCCTGAGCCGGATGCCGATACTCCCGGGTCGGCGTAGCTCATCACAGGTGAAATGGCACACATCACCATACAAAGGGTGAGCAGGATACTGAGTATTCGTTTCTTCATATTCTGTTACCTCCGTTTTTGTATATGTCGGCTCAGTCAAGAGCGGTTATTGTAATGGTGCCGTTGAAGCCGAGAAGCGTAGTTTTGTAGCTCGACTGTTCAATTTTGAATCGCAGGGGAATATCTTCGTCCGATGCTATATATATCCGGCTGAAACTGAAATGGTGCTGATCCCTTGAATAAGGCAGCTTTACGCCGTCTCTCTTTATGCGCGTAGCTTCTCTGCAAAAGCCGTCATCATAATTGTCCGTCATCTGAACAGAATAATTACCACTTCTGTCTTCGTGAGATTGCAGTTCCATAGATGCGCTTATGGTTACGCTGTATGTGTGACCTTTTTTCAGATATATCTCATCCATGTATGTAGAAACAAATCCGCCGCTTTCGGCTTCTTTATAAACTTTTATCCCAACGGGCCGTTCGGCGCCGTCCTCTTTGTAAAGATCGCCTTTTGTCCAAAGCGTACCATAGAACCAGCCGGCGCAGCTGCCGTTCTGTCCCTTGTCTCCCTTGTCTCCTTTGTCTCCCTTGTCACCTTTTTCGCCGGGGTCACCTTTGTCGCCCTTGTCTCCCTTTTCGCCGTCTGTGCCGTCAACACCGTCTGTGCCGTCAATGCCTGCGGCTTTTACGCCGGTGTCGGTTTCTCCAATCCACCAGTTGCCATTTTCACCGATGGAGGGGGTGTTGCCGTCTTTGCCGTCAACACCGTCCTCACCGTCAAGTCCCTTCAGAATGGAAAGATCGTACAGGTTCAGCCATATTTCGTCGCCGGTGTAGCGCCACTGCAGGGTGTTTTCGTTTACACGGAACTCCGGTGTCTTTCCGTCAGTGCCGTCTGCGCCTTTCTGCCCGGCGGGGCCTGTGATGTCGGCTATCGCCACAAGGTCCTGCCACTCATCGCCCTCGTAACGCCACTGTATGTATTCTGTTGTTCGCTGCACCTCTATGCTTTTGGCATTCATGCCGTCTTTCCCATCGGCGCCGTCAATTCCATCCTTGCCGTTTTTCCCATCGGCTCCGTCTTTACCATCAATACCGTTCTTTCCGTCTTTGCCGTTTGTACCGTTTATTCCGTCCTTACCGTCGGCACCGTTTTTACCGTCAACGCCGTCTTTGCCGTCGACACCGTTCTTTCCGTCTGCTCCGTCCTTGCCGTTTTCTCCGGCAGCGCCCCGCAGCTCGGAAAGCGCCACCAGGTCGC
>ERZ791903.1846-NODE-1846-length-18071-cov-5.240009_pt1 | contig 18071 bp, 9 predicted proteins | sample MGYA00510148_ERZ791903 | MGnify/ENA primary metagenome ERZ791903 (study PRJEB30046, sample SAMN00792080) | human gut metagenome | study: EMG produced TPA metagenomics assembly of the A metagenome-wide association study of gut microbiota in type 2...
TCCGTCCCCGACCGGGAAGGTCACGCCGTAAGCCGCCGGAGCGGGCAGCCGCCCGGCCCGGTTCCAAACCCCGCCGCGCAGCAGGAAGACACCGTCGTAGAAGGTTTTTTCACCGCCTTCGGCGGCCGGGACGTCCGGAAAGTTCGCGCCTCCCGCAGCGATCAGCGCATCCCCCGCAGCACCGGCGTACATGGCCGAAACCCCGGCCGCATATCCGGCTTCCGCAGGAGCCGTTTCGGGCAGGGAACGCCAGGAAAGCCCGTCGTCCGCACTGCGCACGATGTCACGCAGTTTCACGGTCTGGAAGACCAGCTGCGCGGTGCTTCCCTCGTAGAGGATGCCGACCGTCCCGGGGTCGACCATCGTCAGGCACGAATAGCCCCAGTTCTCCTCCTCGTCGAGCAGGAGCTGATTTCCGGGAAGCCACGTATAACCCCCGTCGAGGCTCGCCTTGACGGTCATATGGTTGCGGCCCTTGGTCGTATCGGGGTTCGAGAACAGCAGCACGTCACGCCCGAGAACGTTCCGTTCCGCCGGAACATGAAGCAAACTGGCCATGCAGACCGGTTCGCGCAAAGCCCCCGACGAGACGTGCTCGGTCCAGGTGCGCCCCAGATCGCGCGTCGTGAAGACCGCACGCCCCGTCCTGCGGTTGTCGCGCATGTTGAGCATCAGCACGCCCGGCGCCGGCTCGGCCACCTGCGATTCGGTGGTATTGGACTTGGCGAAGCGGTGCGTCCGCCACGTCCGCCCGTGGTCGGGGCTGTACATCACGCCCGCGTTGGGAACCCGCGTCGAGTCGATATACTGGATCGGGAAGACGAGCGTGCCGTCGCGCATCGTGATCCCGCGCCCGGGGCCTTGCAGAGTCAGCGACCACGAAGGGTCCTTGACCTGCGGGGTGATGTTGCGCGGCGCAGACCACGTGCGGCCGTCGTCGCGGCTGCTGACGATCATCAGCTGCGAAGTCTCCTCGGGAACCATGCCCTGCCCCACGCCCGTCCAGGCGCGGTCGTTGCCGATGCCGTGGACCCAGACGGCGACGACGAAAATCTCGCCCGTCCGTTCGTCGACCAGGATCGCCGGATCGCCGATGCCGTTCTGCGCCTCGGGCAGTCCGCCCCATGTACCCATGTCCATGATAATGCGCATCGGCTCCCACGTGCGCCCGCCGTCGGTACTGCGGCTCAAACCCACGTCGATGTCGTCCTGCAGATCGAGGCTCGTGCGTCGGCGCACGTCGTAGACCCCCAGCAGCGTGCCCTCGTTCGTCGTCACCAGACCCGGAATGCGATAGGCATACACGCCGTCGTCACCGTGCCGGCGGACGGCGACGCCCAACCGGCGGGGAAGGTTGCGGTCCTGGGTGAAAGCGGCGTCGGAACCGCCGATCCCGACCCGTGTCACGGCAAGCCCGAAGGCATCGGACAAGGCATCCGCCGCGACAGGACCGACGGCGGCGCTGACGTAGAAATAGTGACGCCCCTTCGGAAGCCGGACGCCCGCAGGAAGCCATACGGAACCACCTGCGACGGGCCGCACCTCGGGCTGCGGAAGGGCATAGCCCGGATCGCAGTAGATCGTCTGACAGCCTCCGAGGCGTTTGAACTGGTCCTTCATGGCCCACGACGTTGTGCGCGACCAGAGGGCCGACATCGTGCCGGTATAGACCAGCCGCAGCGAACGGACAGCCCCGGCAGCAGGCCCGTCCCCGAGCGCGACCGAAACCCCGTCGAAAACGACCGGCTCCGCGTCCCGGTTCTCGACGCAGATTTCGGCCACGACGTTGAACGGCCGGTCGGTCATCACGGGAATGCAGGCGTTGTGCACCTGTACCCGCATTTCGCGTGCCGCCGCCGGCAGGATGCCGAGGCATCCCGCCAGCAGCAGCGCCGCAGTCCGGATATTTACAAGTCCGCCGGTCATTCCGTCACATATCCTTCGTTCTGTTTCACCTTGCTGTCCTTCGAGAGGACGCCCGCGTCGATCGGCCACACGAGTTTCAGCTCGTTGCCGCGCACCAGCTCCAGAGCATACCTGCCGCCCAGCATGCGGCGTACGTCGTACCACCGCTTGCCTTCGGCCACGAACTCCCTGGTGCGTTCGGCAAGGATCGCCTCCTCGGCAGCCTCCGGGGTCGTATAGGTGAACGCAGGCCGCTTCGCCGCGCCGTAGGCCCGGGTGCGGACCGCCTCGATCCACTTCTTCACCTCGGCCGGGACGTTCAGGCAGGTGTTCACCTCGGCAAGCATCAGCGCCACGTCCATGTAGCGGTAGACGGGCACGTCGTTGGTGAACTGCTTCTTGCCGTTGTCGACCTCGCCCAGGAACTTGCACAGCGCACGGCCGGCAGGATATACCTTTTCGTCGTTGTCCTTCAGGTAGAACTGCATGAAGGTCGCGTCCCGGCGCGAATCATCCTCATCGAAAGCGTCGTAGCACGCCTGCGAATATTCGTAGCGCATGGCGCCGCTGCCGATGTTGAAGACGTTGCCGATCTTGTTGCCGTCCTTGTCGAGATATTTCGTGAAAGTAGCCACGTTATAGGTGAAATTGATGTAGTGGTTCGACTTTTCGCCCAGTTTGTAGCGGAGGGCGAAGATCGTCTCCCGGTTCGAGTCCTTGCCCGTCGGCGAGAAGGCGTCGGCGAACTTCGCATTGTATGCGTAGAGCGGCTCGACGGCCTCCAACGCATTTTTGGCGTCCGTCAGGTCGTCCTCGGGCGACGGAGAGAGGACCGCCGAACCTTTCAGCGGCTTCACCTTCGCACCCCAGAGGCACACCTCGGCCTTCAGACAGTAGGAAGCCGCTTTGTTCCAGTAGCAGTTCTTGCTCTTGAAATTCCCGAATCCCAGCTCCTCGTACATCCGGCACGAACGCTCCACGTCGTCGCGGACGAACTGCCAGGTCTCCTGCTCGGTCGCACGCTCCTTGTTGAGTTTGGCGATCTCGCTGGTCATCAGCACGTCGGGCTTGTCGCAGAGGGGCACTCCGCCCCACGTGCGCAACATGTGGAAGTAGTAGAAGGCGCGCAGTCCGTAGAGCTGTCCCAGATAGGTGTGGCGGGTCTTGTCGTCGAGAAACTCGCACGCAGTCGAGATTTTGTCGATGGCGTGGTTGATCTGGTAGATGTCCATGTAGAAATTGCCCCAGTTGGTCAGGCCCGGATTGGCCTCCGAGAGGTTGTTGTTCACCGCCTCGACATTGTAGGCTCCCTCGCCCGTGGAGGTCACGGAGGCCGTGTTGAGCATGCCGCCGCGCATTTCGCCCATCAGCAGCATGTTCTCGGCACGCTCCCGCACCCGGTAGTGCAGCCCGATCATAAAGCGTTCGCACTGCTCGGCCGAGTTCCAGTAGTTGTTGATCGAGTAGATGTCCTCCGGGCCCAGGTCGAGGGCGTTGCAGGATGCCGTCAGCGATCCGATCAACAGGAGGAGACATATCTTCATTCGTTTCATAACCGTCGTGTTTTAAAGATTTAGAAAGTGGCCTTGACGCCGAAAAGCACCGTCCGGGGAATGCCGTAGCCGCCGTTTCCGTTGACGCCGTACTCGGGGTTGTAGAGCGACGAACCGGTCCAGTAGAAAAGATTCTGCCCCGTTACCGACACCGTGAGGTTCTTCATGCGGACCACACGCGCCCACTTCTCGGGCAGCGAGTAGCTCAACGCGATTTCGCGGGCGCAGAGGTAACTCGAATCGTCGTAGAAGATATTGCTCATGCGGTAGTTGTTGCGGAACTTCGTGTCGGCGTACATCAGGATCGGGTATTTGGCGTCGGGACGCTCCTCCGACCAGGTGTCCTTGCTCTCCTTGAGGGTGTTGAACGTACCCTGCGAAAGCCCCATGTAATACTGTTTGCGGCTGTTTTTGGCCACATAACCCGTGGCGTAGTCGAAACGCGCGTAGAGCGAAAGCCCCTTCCAGGCCACCGAGAGGTTCACGCCGCCGACCCAGCGGGGAATCGTGTTGCCCATCTTCACCTGGTCGTACTGGTCGATCGTGTTGTCTCCGTTGACATCGTAGAAGATGGCGTCGCCGGGTTGCAGCAGCTGCCCCTTCTCCTGCTCGGCGGCAGTCAGCGTCGCCCAGGCGCCGGGACCGTAGATCGTGCCGGCCGAAGGGGTCGTGTCCACATACCAGGCATATTTCTGCAGGTCGGCCTCGCTGCGAACGACGTCGACCATCCGGTAGGCATAGGCCACGCCGTACTCCTGTCCCTCCTGCTTGCCGCCGACCCAGATCAGGTCGCCGGCCGCATTGTAGACCTGCTGTCCGCCCTGGCGGTTGTTCAGGTTGCCGTTATCGGGCAGCCGCATGATCTTCGAGCGCATGTAGGTCGCATTTCCGCCCACCTGCACCTTCCAGTCCTTGTTCTGGAAGACGGTGGCGTCGAACTCGAACTCCAGGCCGCGGTTACGGACGCTGCCGTTGTTGGTGTACTGGTTGCCGACGCCCGCCGAGCTGGGGAAGGGAACCTCGGCCAGCAGGTCGGAGGTAAGTTTGTTATAGGCTCCCACCGACACCCGGAAGCGGTTCAGGAAGCTGGCCTCGACGGCGAAGTCCACCGAGGTCGTTTTCTCCCAGCGCAGGTCGGGATAGGGCAGTTTGTTGATCAGGATGCCGTATTCGTCGTCGTAGCTGCCGGTCTTGCCATAATTGCCCTGCAAATCGTAAGGTCCGGCCAGGATGTTCACATTTCCGTTCTGGCCGTATCCGGCACGGATCTTCAGGCTCGACAGCCAGCCCTGCGTGCCCTCCATGAACTTCTCCTTGTGGATGTTCCACGCGGCGCTGACGCCCGGGAAGAAGCCCCACTTGTTGTTCACCAGCTTCGAATAACCGTCGTAACGCGCCGAGAACGAGAAGAGGTACTTGCCCTTGTAGTCGTAGCTGGCGTTGCCGAAGACCGACATGCTGCGCTCGTTCAGGTGGGTCGAATTCATGCTGATCTTCGAGATGTTCTTATCGAGGGTCTTGTCGATATACCCCAGACTGATGAAGTCGTCGGAGTCGGCGCCCTGCCCGCCGGCCGAGAGGCCGAAATTGAACTTGTCGTAGAACTCGTAACCGACGATGACGCTCAAATTGTGGCCGTGCCACGAATTTTCGTACCCCGCGATGGCGTTGTAGGTCTGCGACAGCATGCGCGAATAGCTCGCCGAAGCCGCATGGTCGCTGTTCGGGGAACCCGGCTTGACGATATAGGTCCGGTTGAACTTCTCCTTTTCATACATGTTGAAGTACCACATACCGTTAACCTTCAGCGAAATATGGTCCGTGATATTGAATTTCAGGCCCTGGTTCATCGTGAAGCGGTAATTGGTGTTGCGGCGGTAGAAACTGCTCTGGGCAGCATCCCAGTTGCCGTTCTCCCAGTTGGTCGAACAGACGACCGGATCGCCGTCGGGGTTGAACCGGCGCATCGTCGGGGGCGCCGAGAACATGATGCCGAAGAAGTTGGACTCGCCGCCGCCGATGTAATCGCTCACCTGGCGGCTGTCCGAACGCGAGAAGTTGAACTGGCTGTTCGATTCGAGCCACGGGGTGATCTTGTACGAGGCGTTGGTCGTGAACGACAACCGCTTGTAATAGGAGATCACCGGGAAACCCGACTCGTCGTAGTAACCCAGGCTGGCATAGTAACGCCCGCGGTCGTTGCCGCCCGACGCCGAGATGTTGTAGTCCTGCGTCAGCGCCATGTCGCGCACCGAAGCGTCGCTCGGCGTGAATTCGCTGTAAATGATGGTCTTGCCCGTAATCGGATCGATCATCTGTTTGTAACCCTTCTTGAGCAGGAAGGCATTGTCGTCGGTGAGGAACATCGTACTGTAAACGCCCTCCTGCGCCTTGTTGCCGTCGGCTTCGTAAAGGTTGCCCGTCCCGTAGGGGCCGGCAGCCGAGAGGGCCGCGACATTGCCCGAACGGTAAGCCGCCAGACGCAGGTAGTAAAGGTAGTCGTCGGCCGCGAGGAACTCGTTGGTCTTGCGCAGGTAGTTCAGTCCGACGTTGGCCTTGAACGAGATTTCGGCTTTGCCCGCACGGCCGCGCTTGGTCGTCACGAGCACCACGCCCGCATTGGCCTTGGCGCCGTAAAGGGCCGTCGCCGCGGCGTCCTTCAGGATTTCGATCGACTCGATGTCGTTCGAGTTGATGTCGTTCATATCCTCCTTCTGCACGCCGTCGATCACATAGAGGGGCGTACCCGTGCCGTCGAGGGCCGCGCCGCCGCGAATGACGATCGAGGGCGCCGCACCGGGCTGTCCCGACGTCGTGGCGACACGCACGCCCGTCACCGTACCGGCCAGCGCCTGCAAGGGATTCGAACGCACGCCCCTTTCGAGGATGTCGCCCGAAACCTTCGAAATCGCGGCCGTCAGTTTGTCTTTCGTGACGGTGCGGCCGTATCCGGTCACCACCACCTCGCTCATGTTGATGGCATCCTCGTCGAGTTTCACATCGACCGTGGCCTTCCCGCCCACGGGAATGTTTTGCGAGGTATATCCCAGCGAACTGAATGTCAACACGCCCTTTTCGCCCTTCACCGTCAGGGAATAGCTCCCGTCGACACCGGTCGTCGTGCCGTTGGTCGTCCCCTGCTCGATCACCGTCACCCCGACCATCGGAGCGCCGGACGCATCGGTCACCTTTCCCGTCACCGTATGGCGGGGCTGCGCGGCCGCCACGCCGATCGTGAACAGCATCAGCGCCGACACCAACAGCATCCGGCATCTATTGAGTTTGGAATTTTGTCTCATGGTTTTCCAGGTTAAGCGTTAGTATTATTCGAACCAATAGCCGTAGTCGGCCACCTCCCGGGGCAAAATCAGCACATCGAGGCGCATCCAGCCCGCCGGACGGCTGCTCCGGGTGATGAAGCCCTTCTCGGGACCGGCCTCGAAGACGATGGCCAGGCGTCCGTCGCCGAGCAGCGTCATGTCGGGATAACCGGCCGCCAGGTCGTAGAGCAACTGGCTGCGCGTCCACCCCTGGGCGCCCGTGGGACTGCGGTAAAGCATCAGTTCGTAGCGGTTGTCGTGCGTCGAGGACTTCGCGCCGCCCTTCGGACCGCAGTAGAAGACCATATTCCCGCCGCCGCTGCAAACGCTCGCATGGCAGCCGCTCTCGAACGAAGGCAGCCCGCCGTCCTTTGCGGCCGCGGTCCACGTCTGGCCGCCGTCCTTCGAGAAGGAGGAGTAGCGGTCGGTGCCCTTGCGGATGTTGACGGTCAGCCGGTCCTCGCCGCACTCGGCGATCTGGCTCTCGCCGCCCAGCACCTCGGAACTTACCTTCCAGGTGGTGCCGTGGTCGTCGGAATAGACGGCGAAACCCTTGCTGGCCGAACCGTTATACTGCCTCGAAGGGAGGATGAGGCGTCCCGCGCGGCGTCCGCGCGAGATCTGAATGCCCGAGCCGGGACCGAATCCCGAGCTGAAGCAGCCCGGCACGATCACCTGGTCGGTGACATCCGCCGGATCGCTCCACGTGGCGCCGTTGTCCGACGAGGAGATCATATAGGCGCGCGTCTTGGTCGCGTCGGCGTCCGACTTGACCCAACGGCAGCAGAACACGAAGATCCTGCCCGTCGTCCGGTCGGCCACGGGCGTGGGGTCCATGAAAGCGTAGCCGCCGCCGTTGGCCGACCCGGTCAGGTTGGTCTGCTCGGACCACGTTTTGCCGTTGTCGGTGCTGCGCCGGACCACGATGTCCGTGTAGCTCTTGTCCATCCACGAATTGTAGCGCGCCTCGCAGAACACCAGCAGCGAGCCGTCGGCAGCGGTCACCATCGCGGGAATACGGTACGAATGGGCGCCCGTTCCGGCCGTGAAGGGAGTATAGGTCTCCATCTGCGAAAGGCTGATCGTCCCTTCGGCAGCCTCCGGCCCGAGATCGGGCATCACGGGGTCAGTCACCGCCGGACGCTTGATTTCATCGTCTGCACAGGCGGACAACGCAAGGGGCGGAGTCACCAGACATCCCGCCATCAGCAGCACACGCAGGCAATAGTTGATTTCAGATTTCATTACAGGTATCGTTTTTAAGGTTATTCATTCAGGATTTCGTCGCACAGCTGCGTCGCCTTGAGCATCATGCGCGGGATGTGGAAAGGCCCCTTGAACAGGTTGCCCTTGGCCGGCTGCGCCACCGTACCGTCCCGGTGCAGGTAGCCGTACCATTCGCCGTATTCGGCGTCGGGGAAGACCCGGTAGGCGTAGTCGTTGACCCTGCGGTGCATTTCGAGGTATTTTCCGTCGCCCGTAGCCACATAGGCATAGAGCGCCGCGAGGATCGTTTCGCACTGGGGCCACCAGAATTTCATGTCCTGCGAATAGTCCTGCGGCGGGAAGTTGCGGCAGTCGCGGAAGTTGATCATACCGCCGTAAGGCTCGTCCCAGCCCCATTTCCAGGCCCAGTCGATGATCGTGACGGCCATTTCGACCAGCTGTGCGTCCCAGCCGCGCGTGCGGGCCACGTCGAGCAGGAACCACGCGGTCTCCATGCAATGCCCGGGATTGATCGTGCGGCCGGCGCAGGTGTCGATGAACTCCCCGTCCGGACCCACCGTCTCGAGGATGGACCCGAACTCGGGGTGCATGAAATAACGCCGCAGCTCGTCGACCGACCTGTCGATCTGTGCGTCGAGCACCGGATCGGGGGCCACCTGCCTGACCACCTGCGCCACGTTGATCAGCATCATCGTGATCGAGTGCCCGCGCGAAGGGACCAGCGTTTTGGGCTCCAGAAAACCCGGCGTGGAGAGCATCCGCAGCGTATTGCGGAACATGTCGAGGGCCTTTGCGGCATAGGAGCAATCGCCCGAAGCCGCGGCGTATTCGGCCATGGCGATTGCGGCGAAACACTCCGAGAAGACGTAGCGCCGCTTCTGGACGGGTGCGCCCTCGGCGGTCACCGTGAAAAACAGGTGTCCGTCGGTGTCGATGCAGTGGCGTTCGAGGAAGTCCAGCGCGCTCTTCGACGCCGCGAGCCACTCGGGATTCCGCCCGGCATGGCGGTAGGCCGCCGCGCAGACGTATCCGAAACGGCCCTGGAACCAGACCGATTTGGTGGTGTCCATCCGCGCTCCGTCGCGGTCGACGCAGGTGTAGATCCCGCCGTGTTCGCGGTCGAGGCCGTGCTTCATCCAGAACGGCAGGATGTCGTCCGTCAGATCGGCCGCATAGCGTTTCCGGCAGTCATCCAGGTATTTTTGTTGTTCGGTTGTCATGGTATGAATTCGGGTTTGGGGTCCTGCCTCCCGGCGCACCCCGTGCGGGATGCGCCGCGGAAGCGGACGGAAGGTATCTATGTATCTATTGCTCTTTCATGCAGCGGATGCTGGCGCCGACGTAGCGGGCATTGCTGTCCTCGGGTTTGATATTTCCGTAGTCGAAATAGAACCGGTAGGAGGTTTTGACGTTGTTGGCGGGCATGCTCACGTGGTAGGCGCCCACATATTTGCCCGTACGGAAGGGCACGATCTTGCCGCCGCTGACGAAGAGCATGCCGCCGAGGGGATAGGAGGCGCTTCCGCCGCCATAGGGGTAGATGTTGCCGCCTGCACCCTGAATCTCGGCCTGCGTCGTGTACTGTCCCTTCCAGCGGGCCAGGTCGGCGGCGTTCTTGTTCGACGCGTTCTTTCCGTCGGTCGTGAACATCGTGCCGATGTAACGGTGCGGCACGCGGTATCCGGGAGGACACGGGTCGTAAACCGACTTGTGGCCGGTCTCGCCGACCTCGCCGCTGAACGGATTGCCCCAGAGGTCGTCACGGGCCTCGTCGAGCCAGTTGTTGCTGGTGCTGAGGTAGCCGAAATTCATCGGATAGCGGGCGATGCGGTCGGCGGGAATCGTCTTGGCGGTGAAGTAACGCCAGTTCGTCGCATCGTATTCGGCAGCCGCATTGTCGACCGAAAGGGCGTTGCCTGCGGCATCGTAGGTCTTGCGCAGACGACCGATGGCCAAGGCTCCCGTGCCGCCGATGTCGGTGTCGTCGATATTCTGGAACGGGTCCTTGCGGCCCCACTGGTAGAGCAGCCCCAGGGCGAGGTTGTCGCCGTTCGTACCCCACATGCCCGCTTTGAGCGCGCCCAGATTGCGATCCATCAGGACGGTAGGACCTGCGGCCGCGAAGTTGTCGTAGAGCGTATAGGTCTGCACCGCAGCGTCGAGATCGGCCGCCGTCACCCAGATATGCCAGCTCCAGAGGATGTCGCCGCCGCCGTCGGCCTCGCTGAAGACCGCAATCACGGCATTGCCCTCCTTCAGCGCACCGCCGGCCTCGCCGTTGAGCGTGAAGTAGACCTGGTTGCTGCGCAGTTTGACGTCGGCGATCAGGTTCGGCTCGGTCTGCCAGAGCAGCTGCGCCGACTTGGGAGCGAGGGCCTCCGGAGTGATTCCCGGAGCAGTGCCCGCACCGGCATAATCGGCAGTCGCAGGGGTCGTGTAGCCATTGCCCATCACCGTTGCGGGGAAGCGGTAGGTCCGGCCCGCAGCTCCGGCCACATAGCAGTTGGCCGTCTCCTTCACGCCGTCGCCGTCGGGATCGCTCAAATCGATCGAATCGTCCTCGGCGATCTCTTCGTCGAACGAGTCGACGGCAAGCGCCATCGTGGTGACCGCTTCGGGCGCAATGCCTTCGGCGAGCGAGGCTTCACCCTTGAGAACGATGCTCTGTTCGCCGTCCTTCGCCACCTGCACGGCGACTTCGTAGGTCCCGGCGCCGACGGGAGCGGCCACGGCGGCATAGCCGTGGAACGTCCCCTCGCCGAGCGTCGCACCGCTGACTTTCAGCGTCACGGACGGGGATTCATTGCCCGTGAAGGCGAGTTTCGCAGTGGGCATATCGAACGTATAGTCGCCCGCCAGGGTCGTTCCGGACTTGCTCGTCACGACGACGGACTCCACGGACCAGCCCTGCCATTTCGCAGTCGTCACCGCCAGGTCGAGGTAGCCGAAAACATGACGGAGCGTCACGGCGACGGGGTTTTCCGTCTCAACGGAGGTCACCGCCGCATAGGCGAGGCTGCTCTGCGCGATATGTGCCGCTGAAACGCCGTTCTGAAACTGCGTCGCGCCGAGCGAACCCGTGAGCCGGGTCGAAGCGTTGGCTTCGTCATAAGGCATATAAAGATAAAAGGTGTGCTCGCCCGCGGCCCAGGGCAGCTTGGTGTAGAACAGCCCCAGGGGTTCGCCGACCGAGATGGCGGCGGCACCCAGCGCCACATTGGACGAATTGGTCTGTCCGCAGAAGAAACCGATGCGGCTCTCTTCCGTCCAAAGCGTCCGGTTGTCTTCGCCCCAGGCCGACTGGCAGCTGAAAGCGATGGTATTCGATGCGGGACGCGAATAGTCGGGCACCGCGTAGTCGTCGCTGCAGGACGTGCCCCCGGCCATCGCACACAGCAATCCCGTCGCAAAGAGGGAGATTTTTTTCATATCGTCAGTTTTTAGGTTATTCGGGTTCGGGAAGCGCGCCGCGGTCAGAACCGGTTGCAGCGCGCGAAGAAGCCGATGGCCTCCAGTTCGGCCTTCATCGACCGCTCCTCGTCGTCAGTCATGTTGCGGAACGGGACACGGTTGGGTCCGAGGTCCAGCCCGATGAGTTTCATGATGCGCTTGCCGCCGACGATGTTGCCGCGGTAGTTGCAGATGACGTTGATCACCGCCTGCGAGAAGTTCTGCTTTTCACGGGCGGTCTCCAGATCGCCCCGCTTCCAGGCTTCGATGATGCCGACCAGCTCGCGGCCGTTGTAGTTCGTCGTGCCGCCGATACCGCCCTGCGCACCGCCCTGCGCCAGGCTCGGAAGGATCGTTTCGTCCTGCCCGTGCAGCATGTCGAACCGGCCGTTCCCGTAGAGGCGGCACTGGTTGTACTCATAGAGGCTTTCGAAGGTGTATTTGATGCCCGCGAAGTTCGAAATACGCCCGTCGACGGCCTTGAGCAGGTCGAGCATCGGCAGGAACGCGCCGTTGAAGGCGGGGATGTGGTAATAATAGAACGGCAGTCCGGGTGCGGCCGAAGCGATGGCCTCGCAGTATTTGACCAGCTCCTCGATACGGCCGATCTTCGGGAACGGGGGCGCCATGGCGCCGATGCCCCAGGCCCCGATTCCGGCGGCATGGGCGGCGAGTTTCGCGCTCTCCCGCAGGCAGCAGCTGCCCACGTGCACGATCACCTTGAACCCGGCGGGCGCCGCGGCGATCCACTTCTCGGCCAACGCCATCCGCTCCTCGGCAGTGAGCATGTAACCCTCGCCCGACGAACCGTTGATGAACACGCCCTTCAATCCGTTTTCGGCCAGCATGGCGGCATAGGCCGGAATGGGTTCCAGATTGATGTCCCCGTTGGCCAGCATCGGGGTAAAGGGAGCGTCGATAAGTCCTTTGATCTTTTCCATAGTAGTTTTATGTATATTTTATAGGTATTTCAGACCCGTTTCATCACAAATCTATGGAATGTTTTTATTAACACAAAATATTTTTTAATCAAATAAAATTAAAAAACTAAATTTTTAAATTCACACAGAAAAGCACGTCCTGTATATGCAATTATATAATTGATTTACAATGCAATATTTTCGATTTTTCAGCCCCGGGAAACCAACATTTAATTATTCCATATTTTTGATATATAAACCCGAAATCGAGCCTAAAAACAAAACTTCTTGCATAAAAGTCGGCACATAAAAACATTTTCATTTGTTTATATGGGTTTTTGTCTTATATTTGCTCTTGCAAACAGACCCTATTATGTTGGAGAAATTCAGAACGGAGACCGCCGGCCGCAGCGTCGGAGGAACCATTCGCAGCAGCATCCTGCGCCATGTGATGCGCAACGGAAATTTCATGGTGACCGAGATCGCCGAAGCGACGGGCTACAGCCTCACGACCATTGCCAAATACGTCGCCGAACTCCAATCGGACGGCATGATCGCCGAACTGGAGCGGGTGAACCTGCACACGAAAGGCCGCAAAGCGATCCGCTACGGCGTCAACCCCGACTCCTACTACTTCCTGGGTATCGACATGAAAACCTTCGAACTGAACATCGCGCTGATCAACTTCATCGGCGAGGTCGTGCGCATCGAGCGGCACACCGATTTCCGGTTCGAAAACACGCACGACGCGCTGGACGAACTCTGCAACCGCGTGCAGCGGTTCATCGACACGCTGGAGGGCATCGACCCGGAAAAGATCGCAGGCGCAAACCTCAACCTCTCGGGCCGCGTGGACAGCCGCACCGGCACGAGCGCCAGCGTCTTCAACTTCGAGGAGACCCACGACACGCCGCTCGCGGACATTCTGAAAGAAAAGCTGGGGCTGAAAATCTTCATCGAAAACGACACCAAGGCGATGGCCTACGGCGAATACATGTCCGGGGAGAACAAACGGTATGAAAACCTGCTCTATGTCAACATCGGCTGGGGTCTCGGGCTGGGCATCGTCATCGACGGCAAGGTCTACTACGGCAAGGACGGCTATTCGGGCGAGTTCGGCCACGTCCACATGTACAACAACAACATCCTGTGCCACTGCGGCAAAAAGGGTTGCATCGAAACCGAGGTTTCGGGCCGCGCCATCCACCGCAAACTGATCGAACGTATCAACAACGGCGAATCGTCGGTCCTCTCGCGCAAGGTAAGGAAGGGGGCCGTCATCACGACGAACGACATCATCGAAGCGGCCGAACGCGAAGATCCGCTCTGCATCGAACTGATCAGCCAGACCGGCACGGAACTGGGCCATCAGCTGGCAGGGCTGATCAACCTGTTCAACCCCGAAATCATCATCATCGGCGGCAACCTGGCGCAGGCCGAGCCTTACCATTTCCTCCAGCCCGTCGAACTGGCCATACGCAAATACTCGCTCAAGCTGATGAGCCAGAACGTCCCGGTCGTCACCTCCGCGCTGGGAACCGACGCAGGTGTCATCGGCGCCAGTCTGATCGCGCGCAGCAAACTGTTCGGGAGCATCTGAACGACGCCCCGGAACAAAAAAATGAGCGCAGCCCGCGGGCTGCGCTCATTTTCGTTCATACGGTCTCCGGATCACTGCACCAGCATCGCATGCCGGTAACCGTCGGTCTTGTTCCAGTCGCCGCGCGTGAAGTCGGGAACGGCCACCGGGGCGCTGTTGTGTTCGAGCGACATCGCCGTAAGGGCGCCGATGCACGACCACTCGGCCGCGTCGTAGACGTCCTGATCCAGCGGCAGACCGTGCTGCAGGCAGTAGATCAGCCGGTAGTCCATGATGAAGTCCATGCCGCCGTGGCCGCCGACCTCGCGGGCCTTGGCCTCGATGTCGAGGACGATCGGATCCTTGTACCGCGCCATCAGCGCCTCGCGCACCTCCTTCGACACGAAGCGGTGGGCGTTCAGGTTCTCGTGGTCGGGCACGCCCGAATCCGCAAGCTGGTCGGGGTTGAAAGCATAGCCCTGGATGGGGTATTTGTTGGCGAAGCCCTTCGTGCCGGTCAGCTGGTACATGCGGCTGTAAGGACGGGGCGTGTAGACATTGTGTTCGAGCAGGATCGTGCGGCCCTTCTCGGTCTTGATCAGCGTCGTCGTATGGTCGGCATTGGCGAACTCCGTGGCGCCCAGCTTCTCTTCGGCGAGCTTCAGGCCGTTGACCGATTTGGTATCCATCGACACCAGGTAGTTCATCTTGTCGCCGCGGTGGATGTCGAGCAGTTGACAGGCGGGGCCGAGGCCGTGCGTGGCGTAGACGTCACCACGGTGTTTCTGGTTGAACTTCAGACGCCAGCTGTCCTGATAGTAGTCCCAGAAGGCATCGAGGTCGTGGATGTACGAACCCTCGACATGGAGGATGTCCCCGAACAGCCCCTGCCGGGCCATGTTGAGCGTCGTCAGTTCGAAGAAGTCGTAAACGCAGTTTTCGAGCATCATGCAGTGCCGCTGCGTCTTCTCGGCGGTGTTCACCAGCTGCCAGCACTCTTCGAGCGACGTGGCGGCGGGAACTTCGACAGCGACGTGTTTGCCGTGTTCCATGGCGTAAACGGCCATCGGGACGTGCTGCTGCCACGGGGTCACGATGTACACCAGGTCGATGTCATCGCGCTCGCAAAGCTGTTTCCAGCCCTCCTCGCCGCAATAGAACGCCGCCCGGGGAAGCCCGCGGCGCACGAGGATCGCCTGCGCGCTGTCCACGCGCTCGGGATAAAGGTCGCAGAGGGCTTTGATCTCGACGCCGTCGAGGTGCGTGAAGCGTTCCACGGCCCCGGGGCCGCGCATGCCCAGCCCGATGAAGCCCACACGAACCGTCTCCATCGGCGCGGTTTTGAGCCCCAGTACCGATTTCTGGCCCGGTTCGCGCGCGGGCGTATCGAAGACGATCACGCCGTCGACCGTCTTCCAGCCTTTCGAATCGCGAAAAGCCGAACATAAGATTCCCGCAAGAGCGCAAAAAGACAATAAAACGAACAATTTCTTCATTAGTATAGCAGATTGGTTGGTTTCGTTACAAAAGTATGAAATATTTTGAAATCTGCACTCATTTGACTACTTTTGCCGTCGTAAAAATCTCATTTCATGTTTCGTAGATTCGCGGCGGTAATCCTATCGGCCATCCTGCTCTCGCCGGGATGGCTCGGAGCGACGGGCATGACGCTCCTTGTCGGATTCGTTCCGCTGCTGTGGATCAGCGCGTCGTACGACGACACGCGCCGCTCGTGGTGGGGCATGTTCGGCTGGGCGGCACTCGCGTTCGTGCTGTGGAACGCGATGACGATCTGGTGGATCTGGTACGCCACGCCCGTAGGTCCCCCGGCCGCCACGCTCGCCTCGACGACGATGAACATGATCGCCTTCATGCTCTTCCACACCGTTTCGAAAAAAGCCCCCAAGGCGCTGGCCTACGTCACGCTCGTCACGGCGTGGATCACGACGGAATACTGGTACACCGTGGGCGACTTCTCGTGGCCGTGGCTCATCCTGGGCAACGGCTTTTCGCACGAGGTCTGGGCCGTGCAGTGGTACGAATACACGGGCGTCTTCGGCGGCACGCTGTGGGTGCTGCTCTCCAACATCCTGATCTTCGAAGCCCTCCGGACGCGCTCCGCACGGCGGTGGATCGCAGCAGCCTGCATCGTCATCGTGCCGATGGCCGTCTCGCTGGCCATCCGGGGAAACTGGAAACAACCCGGCGAAGGGAGCGTCGCAGTGAGCGTCATCCAGCCCAACGTGGACTGTTACGACAAATTCCACGGCGACGTCCAGCGGCAGGAGCGCAACATCGCGGACCTCCTGGCGGAGGTTCCCGCCGGCGCGCAGTTCATCCTGCTGCCCGAGACCGCCGTGCCGGGCGACTACCTGGAACCCGGATTGAGCGACTTCTATTCGGCGGGCGAACCGGGCGCATTCTGGCAGGAGCTGACCGACTCGCTCCGCAGCCGGCATCCCGAAGCCCTGCTCATCACCGGAGCCGGCACCATCCGCCGCTACCCGGCCGGGGCGCAGACCGAGACGGCCCGCCCGGAGCGTTTCGGCAACGGCTATTTCGACCGCTTCAACACGGCCGTGGGACTCGACTCCGCGGGCCGCACGCAGCTGCACCACAAAGGCCGGCTGGTGATCGGCGTCGAAAACACCCCGACATGGGTCTTCGACGTGTTGAAATTCCTCGTCATCGACCTGGGCGGCACGGTCGGACAGATCGGCAAGGGCCTGCACGGCACGGCCTTCGAGCACAACGGTGTCAAAGCCGGCCCGGCGATCTGCTACGAAGGGCTTTACGGCGACTTCTACGGCGGATTCGTACGCCGCGGCGCGCAGTTCATGGCCATCATTTCGAACGACGGCTGGTGGGGCGACACGCCCGGTTACAAGCACCTGTTCTCGATCTCGCGCCTGCGGGCCGTCGAGCACCGCCGCGCCATCGCCCGCTCGGCCAACACCGGGAAATCGGGCTTCATCTCGGCCCGCGGCGACGTGGGCGAGACGCTCGGCTGGGAACAGCGCGGCGTGATCACCGCCAAAGTCCCGCTCAACTCGGAACTCACCTTCTACACCCGCTACGGCGACTACCTGGCCCGCATCTCCGAATATGTCCTGCTGCTGTCGGTGCTCTACTACGTGGCCTACCGCTACAAACGCAGGAACCACCTCGTCAAATAAACCCCTTGCTGATATGAATTACACCCAGACACTCGAATTCCTCTTTCAGTCGCTTCCCGTCTTCGAAACCCAGGGCGCGACGGCCTACAAACCGGGATTGGAGCGCATCACCGCATTCTGCCGCCACATCGGAAACCCCCAGCGCAACTTCTTCACGATCCACGTCGCCGGAACCAACGGCAAAGGCTCCGTGGCGCACATCATCGCCTCGGTGCTCCAGCAGGCCGGATACCGCACGGGACTGTTCACCTCGCCCCACCTGCAGGACTTCCGTGAACGCATCCGCGTCGACGGCGAGATGATCCCCAAGCAGAAGGTGGTGAACTTCGTGGACAAGCACCACGACAAGATGGTCGAACTGGAACTGTCGTTCTTCGAGATGACCGCCGCAATGGCCTTCGACTACTTCGCCCAGAGCGACGTCGAGGTGGCGGTGATCGAAACGGGGCTCGGGGGACGGCTCGACGCCACGAACATCATCGTACCGATATTGAGCGTCATCACCAACATCGGGCTGGAGCACACCTCCCTGCTGGGCGACACGCTGCCGAAGATCGCGACGGAAAAGGCCGGGATCATCAAAAAAAGCATCCCGGTGATCATCGGCGAGGCCGACGTCCGTTACAACGGGGTTTTCGAACAGGTCGCCGCGGCCAACAAGTCGCGGGTGATCTACGCCGAGCAGGAATTCTCGTGCGAAGAACACCACATGGAGGGCACGGGCCAGAGTTTCCGCCTCCACCGCTCGCGCGACGGGAGGACGTTCGACGTGTCGCTCGACCTGCAGGGCGGCTACCAGAGCCGCAACATCGTGACCGCCTCGGCGGCGGTCGACTTCCTGCACGAGGAGACGCCGCTCACCATTTCACGCCGCGCCTACCTCGAAGGCATGCGCTGCGCCGCGGCCAACACGGCCCTGCTGGGACGCTGGCAGACGCTGG
>ERZ791903.1858-NODE-1858-length-17992-cov-5.869599_pt1 | contig 17992 bp, 38 predicted proteins | sample MGYA00510148_ERZ791903 | MGnify/ENA primary metagenome ERZ791903 (study PRJEB30046, sample SAMN00792080) | human gut metagenome | study: EMG produced TPA metagenomics assembly of the A metagenome-wide association study of gut microbiota in type 2...
ATTGAAAAAGAGCTATAAAAACGCAATTCCGACGCATTTCGGTGCGTCGGTGCAACACTCAAAAAAAAAGAAAGGAAGATTAATTATGAAAAAATTAATAAACGCAATGGACGAGTTTGGATTTTGTCCGAAGTATGAACTGACTGCTACAGGAAAAGAACTTGTAGAAAAAGTTGAAAAAGAAACAGATTACCACTTCGATAAAGTGGTAAAAGGTACAATCAGATTCATTCCAAATGAACCTGAGGACGACACAAGCCGTTGGATAAAAGTATCCAACGACGGGTTTGTTACAGCCTACCGATGTGGTATCGGTAAAGGTTGTTTCGCTGTCAGAAGTTGGACAGCGAAAAACGTTCAAGATTGGTTGGACGGTAATACGGAAGCCTGTTATGATAGAGCGGTGTGGCTATGATAAAAAAATGTAAAAGGTTGGAGGGTTATCATAGATAATTAAAGGAGGAAAATAAAATGTTAAAAATAATTAAGGGAAGAAAGTATGATACCGTAACTGCAACTAAAATATGCAGTTACGATAACGGCTTGCCGGAGAGCGACTTTGACGCCCTTTGCGAGCAACTATATATAAAGCGTACCGGAGAGTTTTTCTTGTATGGCTACGGCGGTGCAAGAACGGCTTATGCTGAAGCCGACGGCAATATGTGGACTTCAGGTGAAAAAATCGTTCCACTTTCCGAAGCTGACGCAAAGGCGTTCGCTGAAGAACACGCTTCACCGGAAGTGTACGAACAGTACTTCGGTGAAGTGTCAGAGGGTGATACCTACCGAACAACAATAACCCTTTCTGGAACAGCAAAAAAGAAACTTCAATCGCTCGCTCTCGAAAGACGCGAAAATATCAGTCAGGTTATTGAAAGACTGATTGAAAACGCATAACAAAAAAGACGGTTGCCGTTTGGTAACCGTCTTTTTTTAGGAATAAATGAAAAAATATAATATCTCTCAAGTGAGCATATATATTATATCACATTTTCTACCGCAAGTCAAAGTGAGTTAAGTTATCCCTAAACCGTTTATAGAATTCGCGTTTTAGATTAAATAACCGTTTTGGGTGCAATCCGTATTGCATTTGTATGTAGACGTGATTGACGGAGCTGTCCGTCAGAAATTTATATAGTGCCTGATAGTCCTCTCCTGCGACTTCAAGACACATATTCAGCACTGCCTTATCTTGCTCCGGCAGTCGTTTAGCATTAACACACAGGAAATATATCAATCCTTGCGTGTTATAGCTTATCCCCAATTTGTCTAACGTTCTTGAAAACCTAAACTCCGTCAATCTTCTGTCCTCCTACTCTTTCGCTTTCAGATAATCTATCCAACCGTTGCTGTAAAACACCATACCGCAATCATTACGCAATACTTCTCTGATTTCCTTTAACTTCCCTTTTGGTATTTCTTTCATTACTTGTTTTGCCGTTTCACCGACAGCGTTCATTCTCTTTTTCTTCCAACCCATTTTGAAATACAACACATACAGCGTCACAGGTAATATTGCTTGCATTTTGCAGACTGCCATTTTTAGCTTATCCTCTGCCGACGTATCTGTTTTAATTTTTAATGGGTCAAAGTCGCTCATCAATTCCACATAATCAAATTGGCATTCGCGTTTCATTTCATCAATCAATTTTTCAGTATCACGTTTATTCTCTACGGTACTTTTGGAATAATAATTAACTGCGTCAATGAATTGTGCTATTCGGATATAGTTGTAGCCATATTTGATATGTAAATACCACGCCACAAACATTATAGTGTATATCGTTCCGTCGCTTATCGCCTCGTCCTCGACTAATTTGTATGACAGCAACGCTTGCTTTTTGTTAAACTTTTTGATACCGTGTTTCTTTGCTACTACCTCAAATCGCTTTAACAATTCCTTTTCTTGCTCTTGGCGTATTGCGTTTAATGCTTTTTCACGTTCGGCTCTGCGTTTTTGTTTTAGTTTCTTCGCTGTTTTATCCATATCAACACCTCACCAAATTCGCCCTAACCACGTCAGGGTTTCTGTCCACAATCTTTGCTATTTCAAAATATGATAGACCATCATCTCTTAATCTTTTCATTGTATCTAATTCTTTGTTGGTTACTCGTGTCTTTTTCTTGTTTTCAGAATTGCTTGGTTTATCCGGTACATACTCCGGACACTTTGTTATTCTATACGAATCGTATGTCTTGCGGTGTACCTTTTCAGCAGTCCAACCCTCCACAGGTTGAAAGCAGCTGCTCCACGAACAATCGCCACAAGCTTTCTGACACGCCCAACATAATTGTTCTTTAACCATTTTGCGCCTCGTCTAATCTCTGAACATACTCGGTAAAATACCATATCAGTTCATCTTTGAATACTTCGATAGCTTCTTCGGCTTTTTGGAATGTTGAGAAATATATAGCATTCGGTCGTCTTAATTTCTGTTCTATTCCTATGCTTAATTCATTTGAACTATAATTATATGCAATACAATATTTATTGATTTTATCATTTTTCCAATCAGACACAGAAATAACCTTGTCATTTTGCGCCTGCCACTGTCTTAACTGACGGAGTAATCTGTCTGCATGAGCATTGTTCTCGGAAATTATCTTGTCACTGTAATAGTTTCCTGTGCTATAACATTGCTTATCACCTTGGTCATTATCTTCTGTAACTCTCATTATATTATTGTATATATCGACAAGATAATACATTTCACCTTTTTTAACCCTCTCATATCCTGTTCGTTGTTCCTCAATCAATCCCAGCTCTTTCAACTGTTCCTCCGTCATTTCAACTCGAACGCTTTTATCGTTCACTTTCAACTCTACTTGCATTACTTTTCCTCCTTAATTTTATTTCACCTCAACGCTCACACCCTCGTGCGTGTGCCAATACAATTTGTAATGATATGGGTCTGTATGTGTCCCTGTAATATCTTCAACCGCATACATTGTGTATTCGTTTAAATACACGTAATTCTTTTTATACGAATTCTCGCCCGTTTTAACAGTTATCACCAATTCGTTATTTGCATTATTGGATATACTCATATATCCCTCCGCCTCAAGCACGATATTATCTGTTCGTGCATTGTAAACGGTGATTTTTCGTTCACATTCAAAATAATCTGCCTGTTTTGACATATTGTAGTTTACCATTTCCGCCTCCGAACATGCCGTCAGCATTACTGCTATGCAAAACATCATCAATATTCCAATTATTTTTATAAATCTTCTTTTCATTTACTTTTCCTCCGTTTCTTTTTCTTGAAATTCCTTTAATCTGTCCTCTAAATATTCAATCTCATCTTTCCAATGCTCATTAATATTTGTAATTAAAAAAACAATCTTCTGTTCTGAATATCCTTTTATTGTTACACCACCGTTGCAAATGTCGTATTTGTTTCGGTGCATTGTCCTTATCATAAATCATCACATACGGGTCTACACCTATATCACGTAGTGCGTATATTCTAAATAAATCTTCTTCAAATGTAGTATTGAAATTAGTCAAAACATATGCTTTTAATTTTCGAATAGGTAAATCCAACTCGCCTGCTACCTCTTTGAATTTTGGCAATAAATCATCTTTTGGGTTGTCCCACGCAAAATGTATACAGTCTATTTTCATACGTTTTATTAATTCAATATTTTTTGAATTAACAAGACGTATATCAAATCCCTGTGTTACATCTATCTTAGCTTTACAGTCAACCAACTGTTGTAATAAATCCATATGTTCTTTACAGGCTAATAAATTTGGGTCTAACAGTTTTATGACTTTTTGACCGTTCCAAAAACAATCAAGATTTGCAACCTTGTGGCTACATAATCCCTCTTTTTTACCCACTATACAAAAATCGCAATTCCGAGGACAACCACGAGTTAAAAAACCATATGCTTCGTTATATTCGGGATATATACTGTAATCGGGGTATATGTTCTCTATTTCTGCCGGCAATTTATTATGTAAATCATACCCTGTGCCACCTTTGATTATTTCATCAGCATTTATGCAATATTCAAAATCCGGTGTAAATGTAAAAACCTTTGACATATATACTCTGTCATAATGTTCAAACAGATTAACCCATTCCACTGTATCACCACATTGTTTATGGTATGCCGATATTTTCATCAGTGGTAAATTCGGAAAATTATGACCGTCTACGTCAATCAATCCAATTTTCATTGTACCTCCTCAATACTTACAATCAATTCCCAACCTGCTTGCCATTGCCATTCGAATAATTTTCAGCAATGTTTTATTTGTGTATTTCGGTAGCGGCTTTTTGTTGTAGCCGCTACCCTTAAATCCCTTATACTTTTTGCTCATACTCATACAACTTCTCTATTGCCTTTTTTCATCGGCTCAAAATTTTTAATTTCTCTGTCTATGGTTTCTTGTGTCACAGGCGAAAACTTTTCCGCATTTAGCGTTATAAATCCGTTTTTATATTTTTTTGTCAACATTTTTATCCTCCCAACAATCGCAAGTTGTATGCCGTGTATCTTCTTTCCATAGCAAAAATGTTTTCGCTGGGCATTTTGCATATACACCGGTTGTATTATCATTTAAAACGGTAAGAAACTTGCATTTATCACAGCTTTTAATCATCTTCTGATATTCCTTAATTTTCGTCAGTTTTAGTTTTACATAATATGCTTTTACACCGTATGTACTCAAATGATGTACATACTTACCTTGCGAACTCCTTATAATATACCCGCGTTCTGCAAATTTTGGCATAACTGAGCCGTAGTCATATCCTTTATCCTGTAAAAAATCAACAAGTTTATATTTATTAATTATTGCAACACCGTTTTCGATTTTACCCCATATTTCATTATTGAAAGTTAATGATTGAGCAAATCTCTCTGCATTATGATATACCCAATTACAAATTGTATTGTAGCAATAATCAATAGTATCATCTTGCGGTACTTCTTCTCTTATATTTCTTTCGGCTAATAATGCCGTTAATAGTAACAGGTAATTTATACTGTCACCTATCTTTTCAGCCCACATTTCTTTCGGTATTACCTTACCTTGCTCATAATCGTCGATTAGGTCGTATACACTGACAGTATGCTTTGACATCATACCACCCAACGCTTTAACCGCTGTGCATTTCTGCAATTTACCCGCCACTTTGAAATTATGTAATCTATCATCGGTTGCATATTCTTCTGCTTTACTGCAAAGAACGCTTTTACACGTTTCTATGCGGTTATTTATAACTTCTTCAAATTGTTCAGTTCTCATATCGTCACCTCTTATTCGCACGGCTCGTACTTCGCGTGGAACACATCAGGCTTACACGGGTAATATTCCCCTCGTAGTCCTCTGATGATGTAGTCACCTGTGCTTGCTACCATATCGCCCTCTAAGGTTTTTATTATCAATACTCCGTTTGTAATAATAGCACTTTCATTTTTTACAAATCGCATAATCTCTGCTACATTTCTGCCCGTCCATTGTACTGCCTCAATTTCACACGGTTTTGTTCTAAACTTCATTTTTGTTCCTCCATTAATTTTAACGTTCTTTTCAGTTTTTCGTCTGCAATTTTGTTTATTGTGTCATTGTCAATGTTAAATAAATATTGCAACTGTATCATCATTACAATTACGTCCGATAATTCTTCCTCTATGCTGTCTTGAACTTCGAACATTAATTTTAGTACAAACTGACCGCCTTGCGATATTCTCAAATACTTAGTCAACACTTGTGTTAATTCAGCCATTTCTTCAATCGCTACCGGAATTTGTTTAATACCGTAGTGTTCCGCTATGTCTAACCAATCTTGCTTTTTGTGTATCGGCATAACCGCGTTTTCTTCTAAATACTTTAGCGTGCGTAACCAATTTGCAAGTTGCTTGTGTTCTTCTGCACATTCTGAACAATTTTTAGTTGCGACTTCTTCGCAATGTTCTATCGCCTCATCAAGTGTCATTGGTTTTCGTTCCGGTGCTATTCGTGTGTTCCACATATTCACCGCACCTTCTTCTGTTTCGCTTTCATCAGCAAAACGTACAGACGCTTGACAATCTCGGCAAAAAATATCATAGTATGGTCCACTATTGAAGCTTTTATCATAAATGACTATATTATTGCTCCCACAGAATGGACACGGCTTTAATTCATTCCACATTTTCTATTCCTCCAATTCATCTATCTTCTCAAATATGTAATCTACCACAGACTTTAAATCATTACCGACACTTTGAATGTTCTGCGGTGTTAGTTGTGAAGTTACAAGCATTGTGTAACAAGTTTTCTCGCTTGGTAATACGATATTCAACGCTAAGCTACTTATCAATGCTATAATGGGTATTTTAAACCACTTACTAAAGCATTGTCGTTCCTCTTCTTCGTCAAGATATTCATAAAGACTAACAACTACTACAAATCCCGTTACAAGCATAACTATAAACAATACAGTTTTGAAATTGTCGCACAAATGAATTAAATAAATCAAACTCGGTTTAATTAATGGTGTATTCATTACTCTTTCCCTCCTTCAAATATTGGTTTATATTTATTGCCTATCGGTGTGTTATACAATCCGCACGCCTCATATTTGCTACGCCAGTTTGTATTAGCCTCTCTCGTTATACCATACGCCTTGCATTTGCAGTGATGTTTTCCGTCAACTGCTATTGTTGTGAAGTTACAGCAATTACGGCATAAAACTCCTTCCATTTCGCCGTATTCTCGATACATAGCACCGATTTTAATTCTCTTTTTCTTCGCCATTTTCTTCCTCCTCAAAATCACTAACCACTTTTATAATTCTTATAACCACTTTCATAATAGTTTCATTTTCTATGTAATTACTGCTATATTCAGTATGCAGTTCCGCATTTTTTCTACCTGTTTCATAACAGTGAACCATAAAGTTCATGTTCAAGAACGAACTTTTTTCCGGAAGTTCATCAAACATTTTTAATCTGAATTCTGTCTGCTTGAGCGTTATATCTTGAACTGCCTCCTCCGCACATTTTGAATTGCGAATTGAAGCAATACAGAGGTCTATAAAATTTAATTTATCAAACGCTAAATTTTCTGTTTTTGCTTCACCTAAATATTCTTTGAATATCTTGCGAATAATATCATCGAAATCATACGGCAAACGCGTATTCATTTCTATTTCCACGTCCATTGGTAATTTAATAGTCATTGTCTTATTCCTCCATATCAATCCACGTTATCCCCACTGCATAAGCCACCCAAATGTCACTTTTAAAGCCGTAAAACCAGTCAGGATTTTTCTTTGTTCCCTTGCCGTTCTTTAAATCGTGTTTTGCAAATCTGTCTATCAAAGCCCTGCGAATAGTTGCGTCGTTGGCTTTCATACTGTGACAGATATTCATTTTTTCGTCTTTGCGTGTTATGTATTGAACGTCCTTTTGTAATTGCTTTGATTTTTCTGTAAATCTGCCAATCCACACGCACGTTTCAAACACTTCGCGTCCAACCGGCATACCGTAACACGCCACCATTTCGATAACAACAACGTCTACTTGATATACTCTTATCAGACGTTCAAAACTGTCTAACAACTCATCATTATCGGTCTTTCCAAAATCTTGCGGTTTCATTGTTTCTCCGTCAACAATGCACCAACCGCTTTGCATATTGCCGGGGTCTATAGAAAATACAATCATTACGTTTTCTCCCTCATTATTTTTTCAAGTTCGTCATAATCAAGGTTACTATCGTCGTACACCGAAGTATTTGCTCCTGTACGTTGCTTTTCTTCGTCAAGAGCAGTTACAACCCATTTATTTATCGCTCCGTAGTCGGACGCATATTCCTTGTCTTTTGATTTTTTATAATTGTTCAAGATTTCGATAATACGTTTTGTATCAGATACACCGTGCTTTTCAATCAGCGCTTTATGTTCCTTTTCCGTCAGCGTTACGCGTTCAGCGTATTTGATTTTTTGGCATAAGGGGGGTACGGGGGATACTGTCTTAATCTTGTCTTTATCTTCCTCTTTATCTTTATTATGTTCCCCACATTGCTCCGCTATTGCTCCTCGTATTGCTCCGCTATTACTCCCCACATTACTACCTTTATTGATGAAATTATGTAGGGTGGTTAGATTTATTTGATATGTACCTGCTTGTCCTTTTTTACCGTTTTTGTAATCTATCAATCCGTATTGGATTAATACATTTCTTGCATTGAAAAGGCTTTTTTCTGAAATATCTATCTTACCCGTTATGCGTGAATTGGGTATCGTAATTTTATCTTCCCATTTAGTAGCGTTTGCAAAGTCCAAAAGACAAAAAAACAAGTCCGCCGCCGAATGTGGAATTACATTAAACCTACGCCAATTCCAAAACGCATTAAGTATTTCAATATATGTCATACTGTATGCTCCTTTTCAAATTAATTAAAACGGCAAATCTTCTTCATCACCGATTGTTGCAAAATCCTCACCGTATTGACTGTTTAAATCATCTAAACCGCTATCAGACAAATCAGTATTTCCACCTGTACTGTTTTCAGATTTTGAACCGGTAAAGTACGCCTCGTCTACAATAACTTCTGTCGCATACTGCTTTTTACCGTCATTACCGTCCCAACTTCTTGTTTGAATGCTTCCGACTATGGCAATCATACTGCCCTTTTGGAAATATCGTGCGATAAATTCGCCTGTCTTACGCCACGCAATACAGTTAATAAAATCAGCCTGTTGTCCGCCGTCTTTTACAAATCTTCGATTTACCGCAATAGTAAATCTTGCGACTGAAAGATTGTTCGGTGTTTGTCTTATTTCAACGTCTTTTGTAAGGCGTCCCATTAATATAACTTTATTCAACTCTTCCTTCCCCCTTAAATGCTCTCTTTAAAATCTCCTTTATATCTTTTTTTATGAGTTTTAATAATTTAATATTAAATCTTCCAATGACAATCGAATGTACTACACGATTATTTCCTTCGCGTTGGTGCATTGAAATCAATGCACCGTCACATTCGGTTTCAAATACTTCGTTCGTGTATGTATCTTCTACTCTTATTTTTACCATTGCATTTCCTCCTATAAATAACTTTTTCCGAATACCTCTTGGAATTGTTCTTCAGTCCAATTATTCTCTTGCATAGCCTTTTTCTGACCGTATCGGTGCAAATAATCAGCTATATCACTGTTTCTGTGTGCACTGTATTCGCCGTTACGGTGACAACGTTCGCCACATAGGTAAACTACCAATCCGTATTTTTCAGAGTATTTTCGGTTACTTCCTCCAAATATATGGTGACGTTCTAATCTATCACCGTTTCCGTTTCTTCCGCATATAAAACACTGTTTCATTTCCAACCGTCCTTCAATGCCTGTAATTCTTTCGGCGTTAATGTTTCAATATCAAGTGCTTTGCAGTCCTGTACGATATTATCAATTAACATTGACATTTGGTTTGTATTGTACGACGATGAGCCGTAGTATAGAATGACATTTGTGCAACCGTCAATTTTGCTTTTAAACGTTTCCGTTTGCCAACCTATACCGTTATGTTTCCAACCCTCGCATACCTTGTTTACGGCTTTTGTAGGCACGCACACCGTTTCACTGTTGCCACCTATTTCTTTAATTGCTTGTCTGTATATTTCTGTTTTACTGACATTCAGCTTTTCTGAAAGCTTGTCTATCAGTACCCAACAATAGGCATTTGCATCAAGCGACCGCTGTTTTTTGTGTTGTTTTACTTCGACTGCATACGTCTTGTTGTCGTCTAATGAAGATATTAAGGACGATAGCCACGCTACCGCCTTAATACCGTCTTTTTTTTGAAATATCTGCTTATTCATCGGCATTACCGTCATAATCTTTAATCATTTGTACTGCGTTATGTGCGTACTTGTCAAATTCAGCGATAGTGACTTCGTCAACATCTTTGCCTAAACCTGCTTTCAGAAGTTCTCTCACTTCACTTTCGGTTTTACCGGACTTGTTCATAAACTGTTTTACAAGATTGCTCAATCTACTCTTTACAACACCGTTAGCTGTGTCGGTCAGACGATTTATGAACAAAACATATTTATCTTGCTGTAATGCTGACAACTCTTTTGCACCGAACTCGTTCAACAAAATGTTGAGTGAAGTGTCTTTGTTTTCTTTCGGGAAAACGGTCAAAATGCTCTGTATTTTCTGAATTTGCTTTTCATTAATTTGTCCGCCCTGTTGTTTAGGCTGTTCTTGTGGCGGTTGCGGTTGGTACTGTTGATTTATAAGTGCGTTTGCCAATTCGTCTGCACTGCACATACTTCCGTCAATACCCACACCCAAATTTGCCAATGCTCTGCCCCAAGCTGAGGTTTCACAATTTTCTATGTAGCTTGTCTTATTTATAAAACTGCCATTCGCATCCTCGTATGCGTGTCCTGTCGCAACGATTACACCGTCGGGGTTTATTATTTTCGCAACCATAACAACCCTTTTATCCGTCAATTCCACTATCTCACTTGTAAGGCTGTATTGAGGAAAGTTCTCTCTAAATGCCTTTATTCTGTCGTTTACAAGAACATATTCTTTGCCTTTTATGTTCATTGTCGGTAAATTTTGTTTCATTGTTTTTCTCCTTATTTTATACTCATGTTGTTTCTCACGGTCAACTCTGCGTGCGGAATATCAAAACCGCCCTGCAACATTTCCTTAATGACCGCTTTGTTCGGCTCAGGTTGCTTATATGTCAGTAAGTCACTGTTGTTCTTCATTGCATAGCCGATAAATTCGTCATCAACTTCCACCGCCGTTGACTTTCTGTAACTTATCGCCACTTTTGGAGTAGCGAATTTATTACCTTGCAATGTTCGATTTATGAAATTCTTCAGATTTTCAGCCTTGTTTTCCAACGACTTACGACGTTCCGCAAGTGCTTTTTCTTCTTCTCTTATAGCTTTGCTCTCGGCTACAAGATTTTTATACCATAACGCTGTATTTTCGATTTTTTCTTCTCTCTGCATTTGTAGTTCTTCAAATGCCTCGTAATCCTTTATTTCGCCTGTTTCTTCGTCAATTAAAGAAAACATTGCATTGTCTATTTCGTATATGTTCATTTGACATTTTCCTTTCTATGTGTTAAGATATAAGCGTGTTATAATATATGCCGTTGAACGGTATTGCGGGGGAAATTAAATTCCCCCGCTTTTTTATTATTCAATTATATGTACATTCGGTACATCTTCAAGCAATTCTCTTAGCTTGTCCGCAATATTTTTTACTGCCTCACGTTCCCAAGCTCCACCGTCTGCCTCAAACAGTGCCGCTCTGCCGTCTTTAAGTCTGATTAAGAAATCGCTTTCCGGTTGTTTTGTTTCTAAAAATGTTCTGTATGGTCTCAACGTAACAATCGGCTTAATACGTTGCTCGCCAACCAACTGAATACCACTCTTGACGGTTGCTGATTGTGTAATACCGTCGTCCTTTGTCTGTACACTCTGTTGGTCTGTTATGTTACCGAGTAACTGTACAAGATAATCTCTGTCCTCTGTCGGTGCAAAACGTGATTTTAGGCAGATAATCATATTTTCAATGCTTATATACTCGTTAAAATCGAAACCGATAAATTTTGCTTCGGCAGTAAAAGGTCTTTCACGTTGCATATCATCTCTTATTGCACCGAACACGTGTACTCGTTCTGCTGATGTTGCTCTGACGAACAGCGGAAGATTATACTCATTTATCTCTTGTTTTATCATCTCTGCCAAACCGCTTAGACTTGAAAGGACTATTGTATCAGCAAGTTTATTTTCAATCCTATATAAGTCCTTGTCCGAAAAAGCACCTTGCGGTGTTACAATCACCTTTGGTCCTGTCATATCCTCGATTTTTTCAATAAACTCTCTATCAATCATTATCTTTATCCTCCTTAAATTACATTGCTTTCTTAATTGCTATAACCTTTGGCTCTTCTTGCTCTGAGCCGTCTAACGCCATTTGTCCCGGAACTTGTGGCAACATTTCCACCAATGCCTTGCCCTCGTCTGATTCAGTCAAGAACAACGCACTTTCGATGTTGTTTGTCGGTACAAGTGTTGATTTTACCTGTGTTGACATTTTGATGTTCTGTCTTTCGCTGTCCGGCTTTAGTGATAACGTCAATGTTATCTTTCTTACTGCGTCCGCCTTGGTGTTTAGGTCGGCGATATTATCAACGACCTTGCTTAGCTCATAGTCCAATCTTTCACCGATTGCGCCACGAGCGACCTCTAATAAATTTGCATTACCCACTTTTTATCATTCCTTTCTTGATTTTTTATTTTTTTGTGGTATAATATATGTAAAACATAGACTAATCTATGTAATTACCTTTGACCGTTTACGAGTGCCAGCTCTAACGGTCTTTTTCTTTTGTAACAATATTGATATACGGCTCACCATTATTCCACGAATGGCGTATTTCAAAATCAGCACTACCATTAATCAATATTTTAGTTCTGTCGGGAAATGCCCCTAATATTGAAACAAACTCGTCATTTTTGTAATTCTCTACTTCATCATTCATCTTCTTTCACCTCCAACTTCTTCTTGATGTCTTTCAGCATCTTTAATTGTAATCTGTATTTCTTATCGACTGCTTTATCAGTCGGAATACACAACGACATAATTTCTTTAAACGGCTTACCCTCATACACGCTTATACATATTACCGGTGCAAACTTATTGTCACCTACCATTGTGTATATCACGACAGGCGCGTCGTCACGTTTTGCCGCTAACAAATTAATCTGCATACATAAATTATGTAGCATGCTTATCTGAACTGTTGTCATTTGTTATCCTCCTATATTCATCATCACGATTATTTCAAATGCTATCAGCAACATTGAAAACATTGTTACCGCAATGATATATTCTGCATTTTTCATTTGCCATTCACCAACGCAATCACTTGGTCTATCTGTCTGTTGGTCTTTTCGTCAAACTTATGACTGCGTGTTTGTGGTTGTTCCTCTGCAGCATATATACCGCCCTTCATATCAGCCATTGCTTTACCGGTATCAACCCACGCTTTACGACCTTTCTCATTTAGACTGTTCCATATCCTCATTATCAAATTCATTTCTTATCATCCTCTCTCATTAACTTCCAACCACCGAATAACCCCACTCCAAAGCTAAACAACGCTACTCCTATAACATACATATGTTATTCCTCCAATTCGAAGTGGATTTTTACCAAATCAATTAACGCAAGATATTCTTTGGCAAACTTACTATTACCGTGCGTTTCTTTTACCTTGTCAACAAATTCGGCTAATGTTCCGTAAAAACAACCGCATTTAACAGCTATATTTTTACCCTTTGTTCTGAAAATGGTTGTATTCCTACACACTGAACCTAATCCTTTTATTGTTATATAGTCTGCATTGCCGCACACCTCTGCATTGCCGCACACCTTTGCATTGCCACACACCAAAGCATTGCTGTACACCTTTGCATTGCTGTACACCTTTGCATTGCCGTACACCAAAGCATTGCCGCACACCTTTGCATTGCCGTACACCAAAGCATTGCCGTACACCTTTGCATTGCTGTACACCTTTGCATTGCCGCACACCTCTGCATTGCTGTACACCTTTGCATTGCCGCACACCTCTGCATTGCCGCACACCCACGCATTGCCGTACACCCACGCATTGCCGTACACCCAACAGTTACCTTCTTGAGATAAATTGCGTTCGCTTTCAACATAACCTCCAAGCTCTCCTTTTTTTACATTACCAAAATCTTTTAGAGCTTTAATTCTGTGTAATGCTGTTCCATACACCTCTATTGTTTCATCAGTCAATTCATATTTTTTCATATATTATTCCTCACTTTCCGCCCTCACAGGCACACATAGACCGTCCGCAACAAAATAAAACGAAAGGAACTATTTTTTTATGGAAGGTAAAACAAGTACCACGGATGGTCCGTGTCTGCCTGCAAGGTATTTAATTTTTATGACATCTCTCTTGCTAACTTGGCGACAGAGATATATCCTTTATTAAAGCCAAATAGCTCTAATACTGTTTTTCTATTCAATCCGCAGAACGTTGCTACGTTTTTGACGTTCAGCATTTCTTTATTGGGATAAACCTCTTTAATTCTTTCAAGGTTGTCCCTATACGAGGGCTTTTCAAGTGCCATTTCGTTCACCTCCACTTCTGCAAGAAACTCTTTACCAACATTACAACCGACACTGGAAACGCTATAGCAGCGAGAGTGCCGCAAGCAATCGCTATCATTACTATCATTCTTTTCACTCCTTTACTAATTATATTTAGGTGTTAATCTTACTCTGTAACCTTTGACGGTATCTACGGAATTAGATTGTATAACTGCAATGGTTACAGGGTTTTCTTCATCTGTTTCTACTACTATTTTTGTGTATTGACCTAATGTTTCTTTATCAACCATTTTTCTGCTCCTTATTTAGTTTTTACTTTCTGTTCTTGTTTTGCTATCCAATCTACACTTACATTAAATAGTTCTGCCAATTTTGACGCATAAGCTAAGTCAAGGCTTTTTTGACGTTCACCGTTTTCTATATAAGTATAATAATTTTGACTTATACCTAAGAAGTCTGCGACGGCTTGCTTTGTCATTTTCTTTTTTAGCCTTAATTTTTTTAAATATTCTCTCACGTTCTCACCCCTTATTCTCACGTTATGTGAGTATTATATAACACAGCGTGAGAATTGTCAATACTTTTCTTAACATTTTGTGAGAATTATTTTATTTTTATATTTTTTTATTGCATAATCTCACTAATAGTGATATTATAAATTTAACGGAGGTGACTATGATGTTTGCAGAAAAATTAAAAACATTAAGAAAGCAAAAAGGATTGACACAAACGAAATTTGCAAAAGATTTTAATATTGCTACCGGAACTATCGGAATGTGGGAAACAGGCAAACGTCAGCCTGATTATAATACTTTAGTAAAAATCGCAAAATATTTTGACGTATCTATAAATTATCTTTTAGAAGAACAAGCAGAACCTGAAGAATTGCAAATTGCTCGTTCAAGAACAAGAGAATTACACGAAACTAATAGTGTCCCTACTATTCAAACTATTGAAGAAAAAACTGGTACATCTTACACCACCTTTAGACAGTGGTATGAAGGTACAGGAGATTACTTTAACGACAAACTTTATCTCATTGCAGATTTGTATAATGTTTCAATAGATTACTTATTAGGACGTCAAGAACAGCTCCCTGAATTAAACAATAAAGACCAAAAAGAAATACAAAAAATATTAGATGAAACAAAAGAACAACTACTATCACAGGACGGCTTGATGTTCGACGGTGTACCTGCAACAGAAGAAGATGTACAAAAGATAATAATGGCTATGCAAATGGGTATGGAAATGATAAAGAAAGAAAACAAAGCCAAGTTTACGCCGAAGAAATATCGTAAAAATAATTGAGGTATTGCCTATGAATAGGATTGTAAATAAAATTGTATCTAAGTATCATTCTCGCAATCCAATAGATATAGCGCAAGGAATGAATATAAAAGTCGCTTATGCTGATTTAGGCGAAAACGTACACGGTTTTTACCAATATTATAAACGCGGAATGGTAATATATATTAACGATAGCCTTGATGAACATATGCAACTTCAAGTGTTACGACACGAAATAGGACACGCCGTGTTACATAGAAAAACTAATCGTATATTTATGGAGCGTTCAACTTTTCAAGTTCCCGATAAATATGAGAATGAGGCTGATTTGTTTGCGACTTTCCTCGCTATTTCTGATGATGATGTGTGTGAGTATATAAGCAACGGATATACAGTACAACAAATATCAAATATGACAGGTTGTAAAGAAAAATTTATTGAGCAGAGGATTAGAGATTATTGTGAGGGGTAATTATATGAAAAAATTAAAAATAACTTTCGAAGAAAACAATAAACCAAAAATCAAATATAAAAACTATCCTCGTATAGATGTTAATAAAATGTATTCAAATAGCGAAGATACTATCGAACAAATGCAGGTCGAACACATCAAAAAGATAAAAAAGAAAGTTCTATTACGCTATCTATTGCCTACGGTCATTGTTTCTGTTTTACTTATTTGCGGTTGTGCTACTTTATCTTTGTACTTGAATTATCGTGTTGCAGAAATATCCACAAATAGAGAAGCGATTGCAAAAAGAGCCGATGATTTAGCAAAAGAAGTCCGCACGTTAAAAGAAGGCAAAAAAACAGATTTGGAAGATAGACTTCAAAATCTAATTGACACAACAAAAGATAAAGAAAATTACGAAAATAATAATCAGCAAAATAATGACTTTAATAATACAAGGCTTTGTAGCGTTCCTGACTGCAATTACAGAGCTAACAAAGGTAGCTACTATTGTTCTATACACGAATGTTCACAATCCGGTTGTCACAATCAAAGAGCAAATGGTTTATCTTCATATTGTGTTGACCATAAATGCATTGTCTCTGATTGCAATAATGGTCGTAGCTTAAATAGTTTTTACTGTCTAATGCATTCAAACTGATTTCAACCGATTTTGTTGACATCAGCAAAATCGGTTAAAATAAAAAAATCTCCGACTGCTACCAACAGTCGGAGAATAAGATATAGAGTGTATTGCATATGATACACATATTCGCAAAATTATTGTATCATATACACTCTGTTTTTGCAATACCTAATTTTAAAAGGAGTGTATTAAAATGAAAAAGAGAAAAGACGGAAGATACTTAAAAGTCGTCACAATCAACGGTAAGAGATTATATTTTTACAGTAGCAAAACTACGGAGCAACAAGCTGAACGTGATATTAATCGTCAAATTCTTGCTTACACCCAACAAGAAGAAAGAGGTAAACTGTTTAGCGAAGTTGCAGAAGAATGGGAAGAAGAACATTTTCCTAAGATAGAGTATAATACCGCAAAAAGATATAAAATTTTACTTAGTCACGCAATAGAAGAATTTGATGATAGATATATCAAAGAAATACAGCCTATCGATATTGAGCAATATTTAGACTATTACGTAACAAGAGATTACGCAACAAAAACTATAAAAGACCAATTATCCATAGTCCGATTAGTTTTTAAATACGCCTATATAAAAGGTTATGTTGAAAATGACCCTACAAGATATATCAGTCCTCCGAAAGGCAAGTCAGCTATCAAACGACAACCTCTTACAGAAGAAGAAACCGAAGCAGTGAAAAATAGTCTAAATTGTTCTTTTGGTTTGTTTCCATATTTTTTGTTATACACCGGATTAAGAAAGGGCGAAGCTCTTGCTTTACAGTTTAAAGATATTGATTTCGATAATAAAGAAATTAATGTTTATAAATCTGTATATCATAAAAGCAACGTCCCTCATATTAAAGGCACTAAAACAGAAAACGGCACTCGCAAAGTGGTTTTGCTTGATGTATTAGCAGATAAACTTCCTAAAGGAAAAGATGAAAATTTTATATTTTCGATTGACGGTACAAAGCCGCTCGGTTATTCAGCTTTTCAACGCCGTTGGGATAAATATAAAAAAGAAACAGGACTTGATATAACAGCTCATCAGTTGCGTCATACTTACGCAACAATACTTTTTGAAGCAGGGATAGACGTAAAAGATGCTCAACATTTATTAGGGCATAGCGACATTTCGGTTACAAGAAATATTTATACACATATTCGTACAAATCACTTTAAAGAAACCGTGGAAAAATTAAATACATTTATGAATTAGTCAAGCATTAGTCAGATATGTTCAGAAACCGCATATTCATTAAATATTTAAGGGGTTCGAATCCCTCCGGGCGTACCATAAGTTACAATATCCGAACCTCGGTTCGGATATTTTTTTGTTTTTCTATAAAAAACAATATTTTTTGCAAAAAAGTATTGACAAAACAATTTTAATGTGCTATCATATTATTTGTCGTCAGACATTAAAACTGAATATGCGTGATTAGCTCAGTTGGTAGAGCACCTGACTCTTAATCAGGGTGTCCA